>JACCEA010882791.1_pt1 | contig 38621 bp, 60 predicted proteins | sample 7449851 | NCBI WGS metagenome assembly JACCEA01 (sample SAMN15323453, study PRJNA562643) | freshwater metagenome | isolation source: river surface water | place: USA:Blue River Watershed | collected 2017-08-18 | reverse complement strand
GCGGGCGCTGACTGGACAGTGCACTCCAAAGCCCACATTGTAGGCTTCAGGCTGTACTGTCAGTAGAAGTTTATCAGGTTAAAGTAGTGATGTACACCATTTTCATCACGGTATCTAATAGGTTCCTCTGCGTCTTCGATCAGGTCATAAAAGAACTCTTCAAGTTCCCCTGCACCGTTCTCTGAACCGATATAAACGGCTGTCTTAGGAATCATGCTGTACTGTGTGACTGTCTTGATACGGTTTAACATTTTGGTTCCTTGCTGGTTGTGGTGTCAGGCCTTTCCCGACTCCATGAATGTAGTGTACCACACCAGAACCACTTGTCAACACCTTTCAGCCTGTTTGTTACACTTTGTTACATCTTTCTAGTGGAAGCGTTTAAACGACCTACAAGGCCCGTTCGACCCTTACCCTACCATACCCCTTGGCAACTCTTGTCCACACCAGTAGTTACACTTGTCCACAGACTGAACTCTTATATAAGACTGATAACCTGTGGATAACCCTGGCATGATAGTTGCTCAGTTGTGGATAACTTTAGAGTGCTTGGACAACCTGTGAATAACTTTATTGACTGTGGCCTGAGTGGCTAGAGTGTGACTGAACAGTTACAATGTGACTGTCAAGTATGCTTTGTGACTGTAAAGTATACGTTGTGACTGTCAAGTATGCTTTGTAGGCACCTGCGTCGCCCCTCATTTATGCTGCACTGAGCACTGCGTTGCAACATAAACAGCCAGTCTAACAAGTGACTAACCAGTATGCACCATAACAGTGCAGTAACAGTACAGACTGTACAGTATAGATTGTCACTTTAGAGTCACTTTGACGACAATGTGTTCATAAAGTGACTGCTTAGTTACAAAGTGACTGACGCTACCGCTGTAAAGTCATGGGGGGAGGGGTCATTGATAGTGAATAATTGTTGTGGGAGCCTATACCGTACACAAAAAAGATAAAATAGACTTAATTGGGGACAGATCAGTGCTTAAAAATTAAGCAACTATAGTGCTTATAAGTCCTTGTCACTGTTTAAAAAAGAGGCAGTTGAGCAAGTAGAGACTGCAAAGTGCTTAGACAACCACAAAAGGGAGGCTTAGACGCACCTAGAAATGTCAATAGAATGTGATCAGAATCACAGCGTAACGCAGTGAGCGTACAGGAAAGTGAAGAAATATAAAAAAGTTGTAACAAAATGAAGAAAAAGCTTGACATCTGAGACAAAGTATGGTATAATATACTTATAAGTTAAATTAACACATTAACTTTGCAGAACTCAGATAAAGTCTATGAAGCCTGACCCCACTTCTTAGCGACAAACAAGGAATCTAGATCATGTACTCCCTGAAAGGGGAACTTAAAAGTGAATGTTAACAACTAACATAAATTAATACTTTATCTAGATTCTGCCTTTAATGAAATGTTAACGAAATGTCTTAGTACTCTATAGTACTATACATAAAAGTCTCCCCTATAGAGAGGACAAAGACGCATATGACGAAACCAAATGGTAATAAGATAGGTAGACCAAAGAAGACAGACATAGCTGAGATCAAAGAATCTAGGTCTGTAGGTCGTCCTAAGGGTGAAGCTGCCATCATCAATGAATATAAGCTACGTATGCTTAATTCACCTAAGTCAGCTAAAGTGTTAGAAGCTATTTATGATGCTGCTCTTAACGATGAACATAAGAATCAAGCTGCAGCGTGGAAGCTAATTGTAGATAGGATTGTCCCTGTGTCTGCTTTCGAAGCTGCTAAGCAGGGTGGTAATACTCCTCAGATTAGTATCAACATCACTGGATTGTCTAATCCTTCCGTGTCTACCGATGAGGATGTTATTGATGTCTGAACTTAACTTTGCATTGCTCAAGTGGCAACAAGAGGTATTTAAGTCAGAGCATCGATTCAAAGTAGTAGCTGCTGGTCGCCGTTGTGGTAAGTCCAGATTGTCTGCTGTTACGTTGCTTATTGAGGCTCTGAACTGTCCTGAAGGCTCTGCTGTGATGTACATAGCACCTACCCTCGGACAAGCTCGTACAATTATCTGGGACTTGTTACATGACCTCGGTAGGCCTGTCATCAAGTCTAGTCATATTAACAACCTAGAGATCACCTTGGTCAACGGAAGGAAGATTCTTGTTAGAGGTGCTGATAACCCTGACAGCCTTCGTGGTGTGTCTCTTACTTACGTTGTACTGGACGAATGTGCCTTCATCCGGCAGGAAATTTGGGAGAAGGTTATACGAGCTTCTCTGTCGGATAAGAAGGGTAGGGCTTTATTTATCTCTACTCCTAGCGGTCGTAATTGGTTCTACGATACCTTTAAGTTGGGTAGCGATGGTCAAGACGAAGAGTGGAAGGCTTGGCACTATACTACGCAGGATAACGAGACTATTGACCCTAAGGAAATTGAAGCAGCGAAGAGAACCCTAAGTTCATTTGCATTCAAGCAGGAATACTTATCTAGCTTTGACAATGCAGGTTCTGACTTGTTCAAAGAGGATTGGTTCAAGCTTGCTGAAGAGCCTCAGTATGGTCAGTATGTAGTTGCTATCGACTTGGCTGGCTTTGAAGAGGTAGGTAAGAATGCTGGTGCTGCTAAGAAGCGTCTAGATGAATCTGCTATTGCCATTGTCAAGATAGAAGATAATGGTAATTGGTGGGTACATAAGATTGTTCACGGACGGTGGGACATCAGAGAGACCTGTGTACACATTCTGAAGACTATTAGAGACTATAAACCGATCTCCGTAGGGATCGAAAGAGGTGCTCTTAAAAACGCTGTACTACCTTACCTCAATGACCTCATGCGTAAGAACAATATCTACGCACACATCCAAGACTTGACTCATGGTAACAAGAAGAAGACAGACAGGGTTGTCTGGAGCCTTCAAGGTCGTATGGAACACGGTAGAGTCTCCTTTAACATTGAGGAAGACTGGAGTGAGTTTAAGGATCAGATGATCATGTTCCCTACAACAGGTGTCCATGATGACTTGATTGATGCCCTTAGTTATGTCGATCAGTTAGCTGTGTCTAACTATCAGCAGGACTACGAAGAAGATGACTATGAAATCTTAGACCCCATAGCGGGCTACTAATTTAAAGGACAGATATGCCTAAAGGTTTATACGCAAACATTCATGCCAAGCGTAAGCGCATTGCAGAAGGTTCTGGGGAAAAGATGAACAAACCCGGAACTAAAGAAGCCCCTAGTGCAGAGGACTTTAAAGAGTCGGCTAAGACTGCTAAGAAGCCTGCTAAGAAAAAGAAGGTTAAACAAAGTGGCTACTAAAAAGAAAGACCCTCGACTTGAGAAAGCTGGAGTCGATGGCTACAACAAACCTAAACGTACTCCCGGACATCCTACCAAAAGCCACGTTGTAGTGGCTAAAGAGGGTGATCAGGTAAAGACTATTCGTTTTGGTCAGCAAGGTGTTTCCGGTTCTCCTGCAGATGAGGATGAAACAGAAGCTGAACGTAATCGCCGTAAAAGCTTTAAAGCTCGTCACGCAGATAATATCGCTAAAGGTAAGATGTCTGCTGCATATTGGGCTGACAAAGTTAAATGGTAAGGGAAAACAATGTCTGAAGAAAACTATAACGAAAGCCAGTTTCCGGGCGACTCGCCCTTCGATGAGCCTACAGAGGAAGAGAAGAAGCTTACCTCTTGGGTGACTGAGCATATCACACGCTGGCGTGACTACCGTGATGCCAACTACATGGATTTATGGCTTGAGTACGAGCGTATCTTCCGTGGTGTGTGGGACACTCAGGACAAGACTCGTGACTCTGAGCGTAGCCGTATCATCTCCCCTGCCACTCAGCAGGCTGTAGAGACCCGCCACGCTGAGATCATTGAGGCTATCTTCGGTCAAGGTGAATTCTTTGACATTGAGGATGACATCAAGGACGTTAACGGTAACAACCTTGACGTAGAAGCTCTCAAGCTGCAGTTGATGGAAGACTTCAAGAAAGATAAGATCAAGAAGTCTATTGACCAGATCGAACTGATGGCTGAAATCTACGGTACAGGTATCGGTGAGATTATCGTCAAGTCCGAGAAGCAGTATGCTCCAGCTACACAGGCTATCCCCGGTATCGCTAACGCAGCAGCTATCGGTGTTGAAGAGACTGAGCGAGTAGCAGTTAAGATCAAGCCTGTCAACCCTAAGAACTTCTTGATTGACCCCAATTCTGACTCCATTGAGGATGCTATGGGTGTCGCCATTGAGAAGTATGTCTCCTTGCACAAGGTTGTTGAGGGTATCGAAGCTGGTATCTACAAGAAGGTTAACATTGGTTCATCCTTCGATGATCCTGATTTAGAGCCTACTCAAGACCTGACTACTTACCAAGATGACAAGGTTAAGCTGGTTACTTACTACGGCTTAGTTCCTCGTGAATACTTGGAAGAAGTTGAGAGTGAAGAGTATGAGGACATCTTCCCCGAAGGTTCCCAAGCTGAAGATTACTCCAACATGGTTGAAGCTATCGTGGTTATTGCCAACGATGGTATGCTGCTCAAGGCTGAAGTCAACCCCTACATGATGAAGGATCGTCCTGTTGTCGCCTACCAAGACGATACAGTTCCCGGTCGCTTCTGGGGTCGTGGCACAGTGGAGAAGGCCTACAACATGCAGAAGGCCATTGATGGTCAGCTTCGTGCTCACATGGACTCCTTAGCTCTTACCACAGCACCTATGATTGCTATGGATGCCACAAGGCTTCCTCGTGGTGCTAAGTTTGAGATTAAGCCCGGTAAAGCTATCCTGACTAACGGCTCTCCAAGTGAGATTCTGTATCCCTTCAAGTTCGGTAACACTGATGGCAATGCAGCCTTGGCAGCACAGAACTTTGAACGTATGCTCTTGCAAGCTACAGGTACTGTTGACAGTGCTGGTATGCCTTCTAATGTGCCTCGTGACGCTACCGCAGGCGGTATGTCTATGGCTATGGCAGGTATCATCAAGAAGTACAAGCGTACCTTGACGAACTTCCAAGAAGACTTCATGATGCCTTTCATCTATAAGGCTGCTTATCGTTATATGCAGTTTGATAGTGAGCGTTACCCCACTGTGGACATGAACTTCATTCCTACAGCTACTTTGGGTATCTTGGCTCGTGAGTTTGAACAGCAGCAGTTGATTGGATTGTTACAGACCTTAGGCCCGAACACTCCTGTCTTGCCTCTGATCCTCAAAGGTATCTTGCAAAATAGCTCTCTGACTAACCGTGGTGAACTCATCCAGACTTTGGATCAAATGAGTCAGCCTAATCCTGAAGCTCAGCAGGCTCAAATGCAGCAGCAACAGATGCAAATGGAGTTGTTACAGGCTCAAATTGCTGATTTGCAGGCTAAAGCTCAGAAATCTCAGGCAGATGCTCAGAAAGCTATGGTTGAAGCTCAAGTCACTCCTCAGTTGGCTCAAGCTAAGGTTGTTTCAGCCTTGTCTACCAACTTGGATGAGGATGATGAGTCTAAAGACTTCCAGCGCAGGGTTCAGATGACTGAATTGATGCTCAAACAAGAGGACATCCAGAGCAATGAGCGTATCGCTACGCTACAAATGCTAAATAAACAACAAAGAATGTAAATAATAGTTGACAAATTGTACTTTTTGTGGTATAATATAGTCATTATTGTTACAAACGAAAGGAATAACCAGATTGGCTCCTAATTTACAGAAATATTACGAGGATTCTTTCAGCATGATGGCTACTCAAGGGTGGACTGACTTGCTGGAAGACCTCAATAAGTTAAAAGATAGTTTAAATAATTTATCATTGGTCACGGACACACAAGACTTATTCTTCCGCAAAGGCCAGATTGACATATTGGACTTGATTTTAAAACGTAAGGAAACATGCGAACAAGTATATGAGGAGTTACAGAATGAAGATTCTTAATGATTTCTTGTGTGATGATGGACATGTAACCGAAGCGTTAAGAGATGACAGTGAGCAGAGCATTGTATGCCCTGTATGTGGTAAGGAAGCTGTCAAAGCCTTAGCAACACCGCAGATTAAGTTAGAGGGTTTCACTGGAGCCTTCCCTGACGCTTATGAAAGGTGGGCAAAGGTACGGGCCGAAAGGCTCACAAAAGAGCAGAAACAGAACGCTGAGTAACGTTAGCACAACTCTGAATCTATTTTAAATTTGTTCGCAACAAAGTGAGTATTCTCGCTACGCTGCGATTTAATCCTTAGAACTCCACGGAGCAAGGAAAGGTTAGGTATGGCATTAATTGAAAATGAGGAAATGAATCTAGGTAGCGAAATTGACGCTGAAGACTTCAAAGCTGAACAAGCTACTCAAACCACTGAGACTCCTGTACAACAGGCCGCTGAGATTCCCGATAAATATAAGGGCAAGAATCTAGAGGAAATTGTGCGTATGCACCAAGAGGCTGAAAAGCTCATTGGTAGGCAGGCTCAGGAAGTTGGGGAAGTACGTAGGTTAGCCGATGAACTCCTGAAACAAAAACTCTCTCAGACACAGACAAATGCACCCGCCAAAGAAGAAACTGAGATTGACTTCTTTGAAGACCCCAAGTTAGCGGTTCAAAAAGCTGTTGCTAATCATCCCGATGTTTTAGCAGCTAAACAAGCCTCACAGCAGTTTAAGCAAATGCAGACACAATCTATGCTCGCTAAGAAGCATCCTGATTTTGCTGACATTGTACGTGATGGTGAGTTCATTGAATGGGTAAAAGGCTCTCCTTTGCGTCTCAATTTATACGCAATGGCAGATGCTCAATACGACTTCACTGCAGCAGATGAACTGATTTCTACATTCAAACAGATTCGCACATCTAAGACAGTACAAACAACTGAAGCAGGCAACTCTGTACGCAAGCAGAACCTGAAAGCAGCCGCTGTTGACGTTGGTGGAACTGGTGAATCTTCGAAGAAAGTATATCGCCGTGCCGACCTTATCCGGCTACGAATGACTGATCCAAACCGTTATGAAGCCATGCAACCTGAAATTATGGCAGCATACTCGGAGGGTCGTGTCAAATAATTTATTCAATTTATATTAATTAATTCTTAGGAGAATTTAAAATGCCTTTAGGTACAGATAACGTAACCGTATCAACCGCAGCAACGTTTATTCCAGAAGTCTGGTCTGACGAAATCGTAGCTGCTTACAAGAAAAGCTTGGTCGCTGCAAACCTGATCAAGAAGATGAGCTTCAAGGGCAAGAAAGGTGACACCGTTCACATTCCTGCACCTACCCGTGGTTCTGCTTCTGCTAAGGCTGCATCTACTCAAGTTAACCTGATTGCCGCCACTGAAGGTGAGCGCGTCATCAACATCAACCAGCACTGGGAATACTCGCGTCTGATCGAAGACATCGTGGAAGCCCAAGCATTGACCTCGCTGCGTCAGTTCTACACTGATGACGCTGGTTACGCTCTCGGCTTGCAAGTTGACACCAGCATCATCCGCTTGGGTCGTGGTGTTAACGGTGGTAACGCCGCTAACGCTGCTTACGCTGGTGCTTTCTCTGGTGCTGACGGTACTACTGCTTACAACGCTGGTGCTAACACTGGTTCCGGTGCTCTGACTGATGCTGCTATCCGCCGCGCCATTCAGCGTTTGGACGATGCTGACGTTCCTATGGACGGTCGCTTCTTGTTGGTTCCTCCTTCTACTCGCAACACCTTGATGGGTATCGCTCGTTTCACTGAGCAAGCCTTCGTGGGCGAGACTGGTGCTTCTAACACCATCCGTAACGGTGAAATTGGTAACGTGTACGGTATCCCCGTCTTCGTGACCAGCAACGCTGATACAACTTCTGGTACTACCGCTACTCGCGTGTGCTTGTTGGCTCACAAGGACTACGGTGTTCTGGTTGAGCAGATGGGTGTTCGTACTCAGACTCAGTACAAGCAAGAGTGGTTGGCTAACCTGTTCACTGCTGACGTTCTGTTCGGCGTTGGTGAACTGCGTGACAACGCTGCTGTTGCCTTGGCAGTGCCTGCGTAATTGTTTTAAGCAATAAATCGGTTCCCCGCTTAAAAGGTGGGGAGCCTTTTTCATATGCTTTTTATGTTTCTCTAGTAAAGTATATAAGAAAGGTAATATATGGCTAAATTTAAGTGCAATCATTCAGGTAATGTGTTCGAGTTTCCCTTGGAACATGACATTCAGACTATGCGGAAACATCCCGAGTATACCGAAGTTCGTGAAGAGACTCCTGTTAAAACTACTACTAAGAAGGTAAAACAAGATGAGACCAGTATCGGTAGGAACGACACTAACCACAACGACTAAGACTACGGTCTATACTGTTCCTACAGGCTACTATGCTATGTGGAACCTTGCTTACGCTGTAAACCACTCAGGTAACAATAAGTTTATTGATATTATCTGGTATGATGCCAGTGCTGATACTGAGCATTTTGTATTAGATAACTATGTCTTAAGCCCTACTCAGTTCATTAAGTTTGATGGTGGTGCTTACATTGTGTTAGAAGAAGGTGATCAAGTTCGGGTACAGGCTGAATCAGGATCAACAATAAGTGTAATTAATACGTTTGAATTACATCGTAACAAAGGTTAAACTAAAATGGCTGTAACTAACGAACAAGTAGCTTCTTACTTAGCGGCTAATCCCGGTTTAAGTGATGCTCAGATCGCTCAAACAATGGCTCAATTCAATGTAACACCTGCTCAAATGGCTGCTGTTACAGGAATCCCTGAGAGTCAAGTAGCTGCTCGTGTAGCTGCGGTTACTAGTAATGCATTACCTGTTGCTCCTGCTGCTGCTTCGTCTACAGCAAACACATGGAACTATAACGACTATGTTAAGGCTCTGAAGACGGGTGGTGACTTAGGCGAGCAGGTTCAACGTCTTGCAACTCAAGACCCTACACTGGCTAGTAACACTGCACGGTTGTTCGGTGAAATTATAGACCAACAGAACAAAGGCTCGTCACAGTTCTGGGCTAAAGGTAATACAGCCTCTACTCAAGCAGCCGCTGCTGACTTTGCTTTGCGTTTAGCTGAGAATGGTATTAGTTCGTTAAGTCAGTTAGGTCAAGTGACTATCGAAGACCCTTCAATGGAAGGGCCTCCACAACAAGTAACTATTAACAAAGCTACAGGACAGCCTCTCCCACGACCAGAACTCTTAGGTCGAGGTCAGCGTGGTTTAGACATTGACTATAACTTAGTCTTTGCTGCTGATGGCACAGTAATTCCTTTCACCAGTGATCGTCAAAGTAGCTGGATGAATTTCCGTGAGAATTCGCTAAAACCTGCTGCTGCTTTTGTAGGTTCCATATTAGCTGGTCAAGCTTTAGGGGGTGTTTTTGGTGGGGCGGGCGCTGCTACAGACGCTAGCTTTTTAGCTGCAGACGCTGCTCAGTTAGCTTCTCAAGGTTTATCTGAATCAGCTATTGCTCAAGTCTTAAGTGCTCCGGGTTATGCTTCTACCGCTGCTGCTAACTTAGCTGCTTCTATGGCTGTGAACGGTTTAGACGTAGGCATGATGACACAACAGCTTAACGCTTTGGGAACAAACACAGGCTTAATGTCTCAGACAGGTTCTAGTGCTGACTTCTTAGCTGCTGATGCACTTCAGTTACGTGGTCAATTAGGCAATAACTTTGCTGCTATCGAACAGAACCTGATTGCTTCTGGTGTTGATCCTTTGATTGCTGCTGATGTCTCTCAACAGTTAGCCTTCAATCCTAATCTGACACAGACTGATCTTGCTACCAACTTAGCTAACAGCTTCGGTAACAACATCTATGATGTCAACATGGCTACTACATATCCCACTTCTGTCCTTCCCGGAGCAGGTGGTTTATTAAGTAATGCTCCTCCTGCTACTAGCACAACTACCGCCGCTAACGTAATGACAAATGCTGGTGCTGCTACTGGCGCTACCGCTGGCACTGGCCTTACTCCCGGTCAGATCGCTAACTTAGTCAAAGCAGGTGTGACATTGGCAGGCACAACTGGTGCTGTTAGGGCAGCTACAGGAGGTTCTAGTGCTCCTATGCAAACACCTACTCAAGGCATGCCTGAATACACTCCTGACTATTATCAGCAGTTGCAGCAGTATTACAACTCCTACTTACCTCAGACACCTCGTGATGTGGTAACACCTTTACAACAATGGTACAACTCTCGCTCTGGAGCTTAAATGTCCGCAACAATCATTACAAAGAATAGTAGCACAGCCTCTGCTGTACCTTTAGCTGGTGACTTAGTTAAAGGTGAGTTGGCTGTCAACGTCACAGATAAGAAGTTATACACCAAGGACAATAGTGCTACTGTTGTCAAGGTTGTAGGTTCATTGGGTAATCAAGAAGCTAACGCTGTAGCCATCACTGGTGGTACAGTTGCAGGTGTTGCTCAAACAGGCGGTACAATCAACAACACACCTATCGGTGCTACTACAGCTAATACCGTTACAGGTACAGTTGTTACTGCTACTACAGGCTTCTCTGGCCCTCTGACAGGTGCTGTGACAGGTAACGTAACTGGTAACGTGACAGGTAACGTCACAGGCAACGTCACAGGTAACTTGACAGGTAACGTAACAGCTACTAGCGGTTCCTCTACATTCAACAACGTGACTATCAGTGGTTCGTTGGACATGGATGCTGGTACTACTGCTACCATTACTGGTTTGCCTACTCCTGTCAATAACAGTGATGCGGCTAACAAGAGCTATGTCGATACAGCTATCAGCAACTTAGTAGGCACTGCTCCTGCTAACTTGGATACTCTTGGTGAGATTGCTGATGCTCTGAATGATGATGCTAACTTAGCAAACACATTAATTGCTTCGATTGCTACTAAGGTATCTAAAGCTGGCGACACCATGACAGGTGCTTTGGCTATGGGTTCTAACAAGATCACAGGTCTTGGTACACCTACAGCAGGTACTGACGCTACAACTAAAACTTATGTTGATACAGCAGATGCCTTAAAGCTTAACTTGGCAGGTGGCACTATGTCTGGTGCTATCGCAATGGGTAGCAATAAGATTACAGGCTTAGGTACTCCTACTGATAATGCTGATGCTACTACTAAGCTGTATGTTGATGGTATCTTAGGCTCTGCTACTTCTGCTGCTGCTTCAGCATCGGCTGCTGCTACCTCGGCTACCAATGCAGCGAACTCAGCCAGTGCAGCTTCTACGAGTGCTACTAACGCTGCTGCTAGTGCCTCTAGTGCTGCTGCTAGCTTCGATAGCTTTGATGATCGTTACTTAGGCCCTAAAGCTTCTGCTCCTACTGTCGATAACGATGGTAATGCACTGCTGACAGGTGCTCTGTATTGGAACTCTACCAGCAGTAATCTCTGGGTGTGGAACGGTTCAGCTTGGACACAGGCTACTCTGACTGCAGGCAGTTTTGCTACTTTAGCAGGCACTGAGACTCTGACCAACAAGACTATTGCTTTTGGTAGCAACACACTGACAGATGTGGTCAGTACTAATACTGCTCAGACCATTACAGGCACTAAGACCTTTAGTGGTACTTCTAGTTCCTTGGCTATGGTGTTGAATGATGCTGCTGAAGTTGCTACCGTCTCAGCCACAGCAGCCACTGGAACTATTCCTTATGACATCACCACACAGTCGGTGCTGTTCTACACCTCCAACGCATCGGCGAACTGGACGGTGAACTTTCGCGCATCTAGCGGCACATCGCTGAACACTGCACTGGCAACAGGTCAGTCGGTGACTGTGGCCTTCTTGGTCACACAAGGCTCGACTGCTTACTTCAACAACGCAGTGCAAGTGGACGGTACAACCTCTGGCGTGACTACACGCTGGCTTGGTGGTGCGCCTACAGCGGGTAACGCAAGCGGCATTGACAGCTACCGCTACCTCATCATCAAGACAGGCAGTGCCACCTACACAGTGCTGGCTTCTGTCACTCAGTTCAAGGCTTAATCTATGCCATTACAAGCAACATCAGGTGCAGCAAGCTATGACGCTTTTGGTGGCGGTGTGCCGTTTGAGCCTACATACATAGAGCAAATTTTCAGCACTTGGCTATACACAGGCAACGGCTCTACGCAGACAATCACCAACGGAATTGATCTTGCGGGTAAGGGTGGGTTGGTTTGGACCAAAGCCAGAACGCAACCATTTGCTTTGAATAACAGCTTGATTGATACGGTTCGTGGAAATAGATTTCAGCTTTATTCTGACTTGACAAATGCTCAAGCTGACCTTGGCGCAACTGTAACCAATCAGGCAATTTCATCATTTAATTCAAATGGTTTTACGCTTGGAGGCGACCAATCTAGTGGTTGCGCCAATTACAGTTCAAGCACTACCTACGCCTCATGGACCTTCCGCAAGCAGCCGAAGTTCTTTGATGTGGTGACGTATACGGGGAATGGTACGGCAGGGCGCACTATCTCGCATAGCCTTGGTAGTGTGCCGGGTTGCATTATTGTGAAAAAGACAAGTTCAGCCGATGCTTGGGCCGTTTATCACAGGGGCGTAAACAGCAATACTGGCAACGGTCTTCTTGTGTTGAATACCACGGCAGCGCAAAACGTCAACGGAAAATTTTGGTGGGGGGACAACACAAACTTTGTTGCTCCTACAAGCACAGTTTTTACTGTCTCCAACGACGGTCAAGTAAATGCCAGCGGGGAAACCTACGTCGCCTACCTATTCGCCCACGACGCAGGAGGCTTTGGCCTGACGGGTACGGACAATGTAATTTCGTGCGGGTCTTATACGGGCAACGGCTCGGCAACAGGCCCCGTGGTAACGCTTGGGTACGAGCCTCAGTGGGTGATGGTCAAGCGTACTGACTCCACTTCCAACTGGACTATGTTCGACACCATGCGCGGGATGTCTCAGACAAGCGCAAACCTGCTGTACGCAAACCTTTCTGATGACGAGGGAATTGGAACTCAGGGCTGGGTAGTTCCTAACGCAACTGGATTTCAGCTCGCAATCAGTCAGTCCAGTGTAAACGCTTCCGGCGGAACCTACATCTACATTGCCATCCGTCGTGGTCCTATGGCCGTCCCAACAACGGGGACGAGTGTGTTTGCTCCTGTTGTTTATGCCGGTAATGGAACAACGCAAAACATTACGTCTGGATTTGCCAACGATATGCAGATCATTAGGCGCAGGGCTTCTGCTGAAAATAACGTCATTGAAGACAAACTTCGCGGTTCACGGGTTATGTTTACCAACACAACCGATTCAGAACTTACCAGCACTGGTGATGTCACAGGGTACTTGAACACTGGCTTTACGCTTGGCGCAAGTAACCAAGGCTCTACAAACGATGGCGGCTCACCTTCCTATATTTCTTGGAACTTCCGCCGCGCCCCCGGCTTCTTTGATGAGGTTTGCTATACGGGAACGGGTTCTGCAAGGACTGTGGCGCATAACCTGACTGTTGCGCCTGAGTTGGTCATTGTGAAATTGCGAAGCGGTTCTATTACAGGTCGTTGGGCAGTATCTAGCGCTTATGCTGGATATATGTTCTTGGAGTTAACCGCTTCAGCCGATGGAGCGCCGTGGAACTTTTTTAATACCGCCGCTCCGACAAGCACGCAACTTAATCTGTCAAGCACAGATTTTGTAAACAACGCTGGCGGAACCTACGTTGCCTACCTCTTTGCCTCCTGCCCCGGCGTGAGCAAGGTGGGGAGTTACACAGGCAACGGCAGCAGTCAGACCCTGAACATGGGTTTCACAGGCGGTGCAAGGTTCTTCCTTGTCAAACGCACAGACAGCACTGGCGACTGGTGGGTGTATGACTCAGCACGAGGCATCGTATCTGCGGCTGATCCTGCATTGCGATTGAACAGCACAGCAGCAGAAGTGACCAGTGCAGACGCAGTGGACACTAACAGCACTGGCCTCATCGTCAATCAGGAAAGCACCTGCAACATCAACGTCAACGGTGCAACGTACATTTATCTTGGCATTGCATAAGGAACAATCATGCAAATCAGAATCCGACAAACAGGCGCAGTGATGTACGAGGCAGAGTTTCGTGCATACCAGCAAGCCAACGGTGGCCCTACATGGGGTCAGACAACAGAAGAAATCCTCGACAGCTTGGGCGCTGATGTGGTCTTTGAAGGCCCACAGGCAACAGGCGGCACGGTCTATCAGTTCTCCATGCCTGACGGTGTGGAGCAGATCGTTGACGCACAAGGTGCTGGGAAGTGGTACACCAAACACATCCTTGGGCCTGTCTTCACTGACACCGAGGACGCTACTGCTGCTGAAGTTGAAGCTGCTTACAAGGCCATGAAGGACGCACAGCAAGCTAAGGCTGTACGCCAGCAGCGTGGTGAGAAACTCAAGGACAGCGATTGGACTCAAGTGATTGATGCTCCAGTTGATCAAGCTGCTTGGGCTACTTATCGTCAAGCCTTGCGTGACATCACAAGTCAAGAGGGCTTTCCTTGGACAATCACTTGGCCTGAACAGCCATAACAATAATTAGGAGTATATCATGCCTCTCAAAAAAGGTAAGTCAGATAAGACTGTCAGCGAGAACATCTCCATGATGGTCAAAGAAGGTAAACCACAGAAACAGGCTGTTGCTATTGCTCTGTCCGAGGCAGGACGCAGTAAGCCTGAGCGTGGTAGCCGGACTAAGAAAAATAAAGATAAGAAGAAGACTAAAAGTACTTGACAAACAGGTTAAAATCTGGTATACTATTGTCTATATTTAAAGGAATATAAGGATGGCTTCGACCTATTTACAACTGGTTAATAACGTACTCACAAGGTTGCGGGAAACTGAGGTATCTTCAGTTGAAGACACTCCTTATAGCTCCTTAATTGGTGTGTTCGTTAATGACGCTAAACGGGAAGTAGAGGATGCACATGAGTGGAATGCTTTAGCAACCACTATTGTAGTCCCTACTGTTCCCGGTCAACGTAACTACACACTGACAGGTGCTGGTGAGCGATTTAAAACAGAAGATGTGATCAATGATACTGAGGACGTAGGTATGCGTCAAGCTCCTCAGATTTGGCTTAACCGTCAATATTTCACAGGTACTGTTCAGGATGCTGCTCCGTGCTACTACAGCTACAACGGCTTTACAGTCGGTGGTGACGCTAAAGTAGACCTCTGGCCTCAACCTGATGCTGTATATCAGATTCGCTTTGAGTTAATTGTCCCTCAGTTGGACTTGGTTAACAACAGTGATAACTTAATTGTCCCTGCTCACTTGGTACAGATGCTGGCATATGCTAAGGCTGTTGGTGAGCGCGGTGAAGATGGTGGATCAGCCTTTGGTGAAATCTATCAGCAGTATCGCTTAGCTTTGGCTGATGCTATTGCCATTGAACGTAATCGCTACGAAGATCAGGTAGTCTGGGAAAGTGTTTAATCATGGTAGCTAAACTTCTAACGACAACCATAGCTGCTCCCGGCTTCAAAGGTGTTAACACCCAAGACTCTTCGATTACGTTAGAGGATGGCTTTGCTACAGTAGCCAATAACTGCATCATTGATAGGTTTGGTCGTATTGGAGCACGTAAGGGATGGATACCTTCTCATACTGCCAATGCAACACTAGGGACAGGATTAGTCAAAGCTATCGATGAATTGATCACGGTAGCTGGTGACTCTCACATTATCTTAGCAGGTAACAATAAGTTATTCAAGTTAGTAGGTTCTACTCTGACTGAGCTGACCTATGGTGGTGGCGGTACAGCCCCTACGATCACTAACAGTAACTGGCAGATGGCTCCATTGAACAGTTGCTTGTATCTGTATCAAGCTGGACATGATCCCTTGGTATTTGATCCTGCTGTGAGTACTACTACTTATAGACGTATCTCTGAGAAGTCAGGCTACGTAGGTTCAGTATCTAATAATAACTGTGTAATTAGTGCTTATGGTCGTACATGGAGTGCTAATAACAGTTCCAACAAGAGTATCATTCAGTTTTCAGACCTCTTATCAGGACACATTCTGAGCACAGGTACTGCTGGTACATTGGATGTCTCTCAGGTATGGCCTGCTGGTGGCGATGAGATTGTAGCCTTAGCTGCTCATAACAACTTCCTGATTATCTTTGGCCGTAGACAGATTCTGATCTATGCCAATGCTAGCAATCCTAATGAACTTATACTGTCTGATGCTATTACAGGTACTGGATGCTTTGCTAGGGATTCTGTAGTAGTTACAGGCGGTGATGTCTTATTCTTGTCTGATGCTGGTGTTAAATCACTGATGCGTACCATCCAAGAGAAGTCAGCACCTATGCGAGACATCAGTGCTAATGTACGTGATGATCTGGTGTACGAGATTACCTTAGAGAATCCCAATGAGATTAAGGCTGTATATTCCGATAAGGATGCCTTCTATCTGTTGTCTCTTCCAGCACGTCAGTTAGCCTATTGCTTTGATATGCGAGCAGTGCTTCAAAATGGTGCTAATAGAACTACTACATGGGATGGTTTAGTTCCTAGTGCTATGAAGTATCTCCGTAACAAGGATTTACTGATTGGTAAGGCAGGATACATTGGTAAGTATGATGGCTATAAGGACAACACTGATAATTATCTGATGCGTTACTATACCAACTACTTTGACTTTGGTGCTCCTACGGTCATCAAGTTAATGAAGAAAGTAGGCGTTACAGTTATCGGCGGTCAGGGTTATGGTGTTACATTGAAGTTTGGATTCGATTATTCAGACATTCTTAACAGCCGCCAGTTTGCCTTGGCTAATGCTGCTGTAGCTGAGTACAACATTGCTGAATATAACATTGGTGAATACGGTGGTACTGCCTTCGACAACAAGGTTATCAACATCGGTGGCTCAGGTAAGGTTATTCAATTAGGTTTTGAAACTGTTGTGTTTGAGAAACCTGTATCCATTCAAAAGCTAGACGTTTACGTAAAGACAGGAAAGACTCGCTAATATGGCTAATTATACCAAGACAACTAACTTTGCTGTCAAAGATGGCTTAGTGACAGGTAATCCTAACAAGATTATCAAGGGTACTGAGATTGATACTGAGTATAACAACATTGCTTCAGCTATCAGTTCTAAGGCAGATGCTAACAATGGTGCTTTGACAGGAACTACAACAGCAGTTAACCTGACTGTATCTGGTACGTTTACCGCTACAGTCAACGGAGGTACATACTAATGGACTTGACACAATTAATTAATCCTGCACTGCAAGCAGCAGGTACAATCTACGCTGCTAATCAAGCCGCTGGTAATGCTACTACATCCGCTAACCAAGCTGCTCAGATGGCTCAGTTCCGTCCTGTAGGTGTTACTACTCGCTTTGGTCGCTCAGGCTTTAACTATGGCCCTCAAGGTGAGTTAGTAGGCGCTGGCTATCAAGTAGCTCCTGACATTGCTGCTATGCGTGAAGGCTTGTTGGGCATGGCAGGTACAGGCCTGTCACAAGCTCAGACAGCACAAGCTATGCAGCCGGGGATTACTGCTGCAGGTCAAGGTCTGTTTAACTTAGGTCAACAGTACGTTGCTCAGACACCTCAAGAAGCTGCTCAGCAGTTCATGACTCAGCAACAAGCTCTGTTAGCTCCCGGTCGTGAACAGCAATTAGCTCAGGTTACTAACCAACAGCAGCAACAAGGTCGTTTAGGTCTTGCTACTGGTGCTACGACAGCAGGATACACTGCAGGTGCTCCGGGCTTACAAGCTTCTAACCCTCAGATGGCTGCTTTGTTTAACGCTCGTGCAATGCAGGATGCTCAGTTGGCTGCACAGGCTAACCAAGCTGCACAACAGCAGATTCAGTTCGGTCAAGGCTTGATGACAGGTGGTATTAACCTGAACAATGCAGGCTTCGGTATGCAGTCCAATGCTCTGGCTCCATTCACTAACTTGCTTGGTGGTGCTCAAAGCACTGAAAACTTAGGCTTAAATGCTTTGTCTTTAGGTCAAGGTTTAGGTTCTGCAGCAGTAGCTAGTAATCAAGCAGCAGCTAATCAGTATATGCAAGGTCAGAACATTGCTAACCAAGCTAACCGTGCTGCTGTCACAGGTGCTGTAGCAGGTTTGACTGATCCTATTGCTCAGTTGATTAACAGTCTTGCTCGTAATCCTAACAGTGGTTTTGGAACAGGCAATGCTTACGGCAACCAAGACTTAGGTCAGTACTTCTAAGGAATAACAATGGCAACATCACCTAGTTTATTTGGAGGCTCTCTGTCTCCTCAAGAGATGCAAGCTCAGTTGTTAAACCAACGGGCTGCTCAGTTTGCTCAAATGACACCCGACCAGCAGTTAGGAATGTTGGCTTACAAAGCTGGCTCCGGTGTCGGTACAGGCTTAGCTGGTGCATTCGGTGTTAACGTACAAGACCCAATGATTCAACGAGCTACAAGGCTCCGTGAGTTAGCAGGTCAGTACAACACCAACACTGCTGCAGGTCTGCGTCAGATGGCTGATGCTTTGCGTACACAAGACCCTGACATGGCATTGCAGTTGTCTCAACGTGCTGCTGCTATGGAGTTGGAAGCTGCTAAGTTACAGACCCAGCAATCGCAAACAGCAAGCCAAGATGCCCTTACTCAACAGCGTTTGCGTGAAAAAGAATCTGCTGATCCTTTCCAGAAGTTAGTTGAAAAAGGTGTGTATACTCCAAAAAGTTTAGCAGCCTATAAGAAGTCAGGGAATGTGGAAGACCTTGATTTAAAAACTTCAGATGCTAAGACACAAGTAGTAGATACTGTGGATGGTCAGTTATTGATCAATAGCCAGACAGGGGAAATTATTGCTAACATTGGTAAGAAAGCAACTAAACCTTCATTAGCTTCTGAGATTGTTGCTGGTTTGAATCCTACCTTGAGTGCTATCGCTAAAGGACAAGCACAGAAGTCAGGGGAAGCCGCAGGTACTACTGTAGGTAAACAATCCGCTGAAATTCAAGGTAAGTACACAGCGTTAGGTTCTATTGACGATGCTTTGAACACTGTTCGTAAGGGTATTTATGCTGGTGGCTACGGGCCTTTGCAAGAAAGCCTTGCTAAATACTCAAGCGGTGTGTTAGCTGATAAACAGCGTTTAGTGAACACTGAAGAGTTCCGTGCCTATATCGGAGATGTGGTTATTCCTCGGTTAACTGAATTTGGCGGTAACGATTCAGTGGAAGAATTAAAATACCTTCGGTCTGTGATGGCAGGTGAAACTACATTGGAAAGCAAATCCATTGAAAGAATCCTGACTAAAGCCAAAGAAAAAATTCAACGAGGTATTAAACGAATTCAAGAGCAGCAGAAAGCTATTGGAGAAGGAAAACAGGTTCCAACTGGCCCTCTCGGTGGAAAGAAAACTGTAACAAAGACAACCCGCAGCGGGATCACCTATACCGAAGAAGTAGAGGAGTAATAATGCCTACGTATACTATTAACGGCAGACGTATAACAACAGCTAAACCTTTATCGGAAGCTGAGATTGAAGAAATTGCTGCTGATTTAGGTATGCAAGCTGCTCCTCAATCTGCTCCTGCTATCGGTGCTCAGGCTGCTAATCAGATACCAACAGGGGGTGTACAAGCTCCTCCTGTTCAGCAACAAGCTCCTTCTGGTTTTAAACAAGGTCTTCTCGATCCATTTAGAGGCGGGGCACAATTAGTAGCTCAAACTTTAGGCGGAATGGGTAGTGATTACTTCAAAGGTGAAGCTGCTCGCATGGGTGAGAGTGTTCGTGCTCAGGAATCTGAATACCAACAACAACGTGCTGCCTCTGGACAAGAAGGTTTTGATGTTGCTCGCTTGATGGGCAACATTGTTAATCCTGCTAACTTACTTCCTGTTGTTGGTGCTTCTCCTGCTGCTAGAGCACTCTCAGGAGGCGCTGTTGCCGGAGCTTTTCAGCCTGTATTAAGCGAAGGAGACTTTGCAGAAGAGAAAGCTAAACAAACAGGTGCGGGTGCTATTGGTGGTTATTTAGGGGCTAAGGCAATTACTGCTGGAGGTAAAGTCTTAAACCCGTTGACAACTAAAGCTGAACAGACTATGCGTGATTTAGGTGTTAAACTTACACCGGGACAAACAGCGGGTGGTCAGTTTAATGATATTGAATCTTTTGCTGCGAGTGTCCCTCTTGTTGGTAGTTATATTTCCGATGCCCGTGAACGTGCTATCTATTCCTTTAATAAAGGCGTAATTAACAAAGCACTTGCTAAAGTAGGCGAGAAAATACCAGAAGATGTAATTGGCCGTGATGCAGTACAGTTTGTTAACAATGTTGTAGACGAAAAATATACTAATGTTCTTTCTAAGATGTCCTTTAAGTTGGATTTTCCAACATACACAGGTATCTTGAAAGCTTCTAAGATACCTACATCATCCGCTGATCGTGTCCGAGTAAACGATGAACTGCAAGCTATTGTGTTTAACAGGTTGCCAAAAGGTGAAGCTATTCCCGGCGAAACTTACAAGCAGATTGAATCACAACTGAGACAACGAGCAGAACAGCTTAATAGAGGGACTATCAGCGATCAAGATGTTGGAGCAGCTTTGAAAGAAGCTTCTATGTCTTTGAAGGAAGGCCTACGTAAACAAAATCCTAAATATACGTCAGAACTCCGCAGAATTGATAGTGCTTATGGTGACATCTCTGTTATGAAAACAGCTGCAGCTAATTCAGGTGCTGAGAACGGCGTGTTTACTCCTAGACAGTATAAAACTGCTGTTCGTCAATCAGATCGCACTAAGAACAAAAATCAGTTTGCTGCAGGTACAGCACGGGGTCAAGATGTAGCAGAATCTGCTGTATCTACAATGGAATCGAGACAAACGGACAGTAATCTTGCTGGTCGTATCGCTTTGAGTAACGTAGGTGGATATACAGTAGCTGTAAACCCTGTTACTGCTATTCCTCTTGCTGTGGCGGCTCCTATCATGTATTCTGAAAGCGGAGTGAAGATGATGAATGCTTTGATGCGTGAGAGACCGGAAGCAGTTCGTAAGGTAGGAGAGATTCTTACTAAACGTGCTACTAAGGAAGGCAGTATCACAGCAGCACAGGTGATGGAAGAGTACAAACGTCAGACAAGAGCACAGGAGTAACAATGCCGGACTTGACACACACTACAACTGAAACTGCTACAGGAATGGCTGCTAAGGCCTCTGCTCCGATCACTGTGTCGTTAGCAACTGTAGCAGGTTATCAAGTATCTGAGATTCTTCTCTGGTGTACTTTAATCTATACGGTATTGATGATTGCTCATAAGTTGTACAGTATCTACAAAGATGTAACTGAACAAAAGCCATGATACGTCCTGCCATTACTTCACTATACCTATCAGCAGCCGTGTTAGTAGGGATAGCTATCGAGGAAGGATTTACTTCCAAGGCAGTTATCCCTGTCCCCGGCGATGTGCCTACCATAGGTTTCGGTACGACTAAAGGAGTTAAGAGAGGTGATGTAATTACTCCTGAGAGAGCTTTGGTAAGACTTTTAGATGATGCAAATGAGTTTTCTGAGAGTGTAAAGAGGTGCGCTAATGTCCCGATGTATCAGTATGAGTTTGATGCTTATGTGTCTCTCACTTACAATATTGGAACCGGAGCTTTCTGTAACTCTACACTGGTAAGAAAACTCAAGGCTTATGACTACGAAGGAGCTTGTAAAGAGATTCTGAGGTGGGATAAGTTTAAAGGTCAACCTCTGAAGGGGTTAACACACAGGAGACAGAGGGAATATAAACTCTGTATGGGTCATGTATAAGATCATAGCTGTCATTGTTATTTGGTTACTTTCTATAACTATTACAGGGTGGTTGTCGTATGGAGCAGGAGTAGACAAAGAAGCTACAAAGTTCAGCAAGTACAGACAACAGCAACAAGCAATAGTGATAGAGCAAGAGGAACAACACAAGAAGCTTGTGGTACAACAGTTAAAGGACAAAGAAGATGCTATTAAAAATCTTAACCAGCGTCATGCTTCTATCGTTAACGGCCTGCGCCAGCGTACAGAAAGACCCAATCCCGTCAGCACCAGTAAAGAAGTTAATAGTGCCCCTGTCTGCACAGGAACAGGAAGCACTGGAGAACAACTTTATCGAGAGGATGCAGAGTTTCTTATCGGGGAAGCTGCCAAAGCAGACATCCTCAGAGAAGCCCTGAAGACTTGCCGTAGACAGTTATTAGAGCAGTAAACAAAGAAGGCCACTAGAGCGATGAACTCTAGTGGCCTTTTGCGTTTATGCTACCGTTTCAGTAGCCTTAACTTTAGGAGCCTTTGGAGGCTTACCTAAATCACTGATGTACTTGTACCTACGAGTCATACGCTTACGTGCATCGTCAGCATCAAACCAGAATTCTTTACCATTCTTAAGCTCTTCTAGTTCCTTGTCGGTCAAGAAGCCCTTATAACAGGTATCCAGCATCTTGTTAATCTGCTTAGTAGCAAAGTCTGTCTGTCCCTTTACGTTCGGAACAGTACCGATGCTACCATAGTGAGCAGTGTGACACATAAATTCAGCACTGTCAGCGATATAACACTCACTAGCCATACAAGCCAGCATACTAGCAGCACTATAGGCAGAACCAATAACTGTAGCAGTGATCTCACCACGACATCCTTTCATAGTTTCAATGATCTGCCAGATACTGTCTGTACGTCCACCTGAGCTATTGATCAAAAAGTTAATCTGATCATTCTCACTGCAGGTAACTAAGCACTCAATCACATCCCGATAGTCTTTAGGCTGTGTGATGTCATCGTCAATGAACACCAGATGTGTATTTACCTGCTGAGTAATGGTACGGATAAGTCCTGCCTCTTTCTCAGGTGGTCGGAACATAGACATAAAATCCTCCATATCATCAGCCTTACGTTTATTAATCATACACCGTCCTCATAGTTAGTCTTGGCAATAATATAGTTCTTAACCAATGAGCTACGAACAATATCATCAATGTAGAACTCGATACGTACAAACTCTTTCATACGTCCTGCAATGTCAAAGAACTTCAAGATACCACTCTTGTCATCCTTCTTCTTCAAGTCAGTCTGCCTGTAGTCACCACAGAAGATAATCTTAGACTTGTCACCCACACGAGTAATGATGGTATCAAGCTCTTCAAAGGTCATGTTCTGAACCTCATCAACAACAATGATGCTGTTGGAGAAGGTGGTACCTCGGATAAACGATGTAGAGACAAACTCAATATGTCCTTGCTCTACCAATCTATCCCAAGCATCCTTACGCTTAAACAGGTCACTACAGATTTGACGATAAGGCTGTATATAGACCTCCATCTTCTCATCCGCATCTCCCGGTAAGAATCCAATATCACGGCTTTGAACACTACTTCGGATCACAGTCACCTTGTTAAAGGGATTATTACGATCCATAGCTTCTTCCAAGGCTTTGTACAAGGCAATGTATGTCTTACCTGTACCTGCCACGCCATGCAGTGCCATGAAGTAGTTAGAGGCTTGATAGGCTTCAAAGAAGTCCATCTGTTTCTCAGTCTTAGGCTTGATAACAGCCATGTCATCTAGCTTTAACTTCAAGCTGTTATTTACCTTCTCTCGTGGAGTTAGTTCCTTTGCAGGGATAGCTTTACTCATTGTTTGTTTACTTGCCATTAATTCCAGTGCCTCCACGTATTAGCAATAATATGAATGCAGGTGATCATTTCAACCACCCGCATAAGAATCATAGTTTTAGTCATTAACCTCCTTGACAAACTCTATGTGCGGAACCTGACGAACCATCGGGAACTTCTCCATGAACTCTTCCCTTGTAATGTCTTTACCGATGTTAATCTCTGTAAAGGACTCGCCCTCTTTAGTCAGGCGAGCCTTCAGAGCTACACAGGCAGGACAATTATCCTTAGTGTAGACGTTTACTTTCATGCTTAGAGATTCCAAGTAACTGCTTTAACAGCCCACATTTGTGAGGTTTGTGCCTCGGTAATAGCAATGCTCAACATACGTGCTACTTCTGCATCTTCTGTAGCTTTACGTTTATCATTAAGTGAATCAACAAGCATAGCATAAAAACCTTTAATCTGATTAACTGTTACATTACCTCCGGGATTAAATGAACAACCACAAGCACGTTCGCCAAAAGTAAGATTTTCTTTAGTCATGTTTTTTTCCTTAATTAGATTTCACAACCACCTGCAGTACAAGCCAAAGTCTGAGCACCTTCCACGTTATCAGTATTCTCGATGAACTGATCCCAATCAATACCCTTAGGCATGATTGCTAGCATTTCCTCGTAACCTTTTTCGTCAAAGGACTCATAAGGAGCCTGTCGATATGTACCTCCATCCATAGGCAAGAAGCTAACACCTGTAATCTCATCAAAGTTCTTCCAGCACCATGCACCAACTTCAGGCCATTCATGTTCCAACACAGAGATTGTAACAGAAGGCTTATGCTCACAGTAATGACGCTGATACATCAACCACAACTTCAAGTGCTGGATAGCACTCAAGTCCTCTCGCAACACAGCACCTGCAGCAACCTTTACAGGGAAGCTAAACACTGTAGTGCTCTCTGGTTTCATCACACAAGGCTCAGAAGGGAATCCTTGAGCTTTGAGGAAGCTAGTCAGAGGGTCTTTGTTATCAGATCGAACACGGCGAATGTAATAAGAGGAATGTTGAGGATGAATACCACTAGCAGTGCTCGTAAGCTGAGAGACAGTCCCTTCAGGCTTGATAGCGGTGATAGCAGCAGAGCGATTAATACCGATTGCATCAGCATATTCAGCGTTAACATCAATAGCAACATTCTTCAAACTTTCCAAAATAGCAGGCAATTCAGCGTTATCAGGATCATTCAACAAAGAGTTATCCATAATACCTGTCATAGACACACCCAACAAACGCTCTTCTTCAGTGTTTGTCTGCCACACCTTACGCAGGTATGGGAAGTTAGTCATCGTCGATTGGAACGTCCCGAGAATAGTTGCCATAGCCACTTTATCCCGAAGTCGATCCAGAGTATCAGTGCTACGAACAATAACACTGGAAAGATTGCAAAACTGATAAGGACGCAGAATAATTTCAGAACAAGGGTTAGTACCCCATTCTTGGTTAAGTTTTCGTCTACCACTCTTAGCCACTTGAAGCTCTGAAGCATATCGATTAAAGATTCCACGCTCTCCCGAATGACTTTCATAAATGCTACTCCATTCACGCATAAACTGACCTACGTCAGGCTTTACTTCATACACTGCACTGTTGTTAGCCAAGGCACGTTGACCATTACCATCCCACCAGTTACCTGCCTTAGCGTGAGCCATACGATCATCACCAAGGTCAGACAAAGAGATCATTGCGGATCGGCGTACTCCGCCCACGACCACAACTTCTCCGATCTTGCAAAGAATGTCATGTGCCTCAAGGCTCGTAAGCTTACGACCAGATGCACCTTTGAATTTACCGACCACATACTTAAAGAGTTCAACAAGCGGTTCAGGCCCGGATGCTCGTCCTCCAAACGTTTTAAGTCTTGTTCCCGCAGGTCGAACGGAAGAGACATCCCACTTAGGCGCTTCTCCAGCATATAGCAAGGAGATAACCTGTCGCAGTGCCTTTGCCCATCCCTCTTTGGAGTCTTTAACGACAACCACAGTGTTGCTATCATAAAGCTTCTCTGGAATCTCTGGCAACTTATTAACATACTTCTGCTCCACACTAAAGCCTACACCTGTACCGCACAGGAGAATGTACATAGCCTCATCGAATGCTTTAGGATCATCAATAGGCAGATAAGAGCAGTTATAACCTGCAATGTTCTGTCGCTCCAGTGCTTCACCTGCTGTCATGATGCTACGCATAGAAGGCACAACATCAAGGTTAGTCACAGCAGTCTGCAGCTTGTTACGCAGTTCGCCTGTCAATGTGTAGTCGTGATTCTTCTTCAGGTGTTTCTCCATGAAGTCAAAGTAACGAGCTACTGTCTCAGGCCAATGCTCACGGCGACCCTTATCATCCAAGAACCTTGCGTAACGGCTTTTGGCGATATAGTGGTTGTATGGTGTCATTGTAAAAGTATCTGTAGTCATTCAAGTTCTCTTTCTAGTTTATCTTGGTTATCTTCAATCAAATCTTCGAAACGCTGAACAAGGTCATAACTATGGATATTTAATATCTCCAGTATTGTAACCTCATCCAGCATTGCAAGCCTCTCTTTTAACTCTTCAAATGTCAGGTTTGTCATAGCTATCAATTAGCTTATCCAAATACCAACGAGCTTTCTTCAAGTCCTCTACACCATTCTTGTCCATGAAGCGCATCAGGTATTGCATCATCTGTACATAGTCAGCTACAAATAATCCACCGTAATCACGTGAAACAGGAGGAATCTTGTTTACAAGCTTCTCGATGACATCCCGCACTTCAATGCCTTCTTTTAAGTAGGCAGTAGAGTTAACATAGTCAGCATCAAACAACATATAGTGCTTAGGCTTACTGACCACATCATACTGAGAAGGAGTTGTCCAGAAGTCTTCCTGAGTCACACCATTACATCCTTTAAACCAATCATCAATAGCTTCCTTCAACGTCTGAGGCCCGTGACTAGGTGCATACATATTCATGGGAACCCAATTAGAGTAGCCACTACAGGATGCACATGGAGCTTCTAAATCTTTGTCCATCTCTGCGTAGAAGCAACTATTACACTTGTTTACTGCCATATTTACGCTCCAAGTATTCAATAGACAACAGCATCTCATCGAAGCCGCCATCCTTGACATCATTCAATACAACCAAACCACGCCAATGACGATTGCTTAGTTGATCCATATAGTCCTCATCATGTAGATAGTAACTGCCTGCAATGATAGCACAGATAGGCTTACCATCAGCACGTTTACCATAAGCAATCTGCTTACCTTGTTGGTGGCCTGCGACACAACTCATGTGCAGTTTGTTGATAATCGCGCTAGCAGTTCCGGCAGGCCTTCCCATAGCACCCACAGGCCAGTAATGACTGAATCCTACACCGTTGATAAAAACAGGGTGTAAGAACTCATGTACTTCCCAATCTTTTAAATTCAAATGATCAAAGGTCATTAGTCCTTCAAGCAATGGATTGTTTTGAACAGCTCTTGTAAGCCTATGGCAATGATTACCCTTAAGAAACACCATACGAGGTTTATAAATCTTGTGCTTAGTTTCTTTTTGAGTCTTCTGCAACGCTTTTAAAGGAGCTAACAATACATCCATTCCTTTATTCCCTGCGGCCACATCAGCAAGATAGCGTTTACCCTCAAAGTATTTACTACCCGGTTTATCGTGGCTGCTGAGACTAGGAAAATCCCAGTGGTCTCCAAGATGCACAACTACATCGGGACGGTAATCACAAATAGCCTTACCTGCCCATTCAAGATGCTCAGTAGGCGTATCTGGTTTACATTGTGTATCAGGAATACACAAGATTTTTAGAGATTTGTCCATTTGTTCCTCGTGTAGTTCGTCCGGAATTGACGGAGTGTGTTACCCATTGAATATTGTCTATTGTATATCCCTTTGAGGAATCAATACGATCAGCAGTAGGTGCTAGTTTTTGAGAGTACCCACTGCCTTCATATTGATAAAACAAAGTTAGAAACATAGGAGAACATTTTGCAAATTCATAAAAAGATTCTTTATCCATCAACTCTTTACCTAAGTACAGGTGAGCCTTTTTACTTTGAACACCTGTAATTCTGCTCTTCATGTTTCGATACATTCGCATAAGAAAACCGTTCATAGTTTTTTCATACGTCTTTGTATCAAGATTACCGTTGATCAATCTTCGATTTCGTTGATATTCTAATCGTTCTTCTTTAGTCATACTTAGCAATCACCTAGATCGTCATTACCAACTTCTTTTTCATCGTCACCTTCGACAAAGTATTCGCCTGTCCAAGGATCAAGATAGTCAGAATGATACTCAATCATTGCCTTCCTCCAGATAGGTTCTTTAAGACGTACATTGTCCATGATGCCATATTGGAAGACAGACTCAAGGAACCGTACATAGTCGTTCATGCACTCAAGCCACGTCATACCGGAAGTAGTGATAGTCTTCTCATACTTCTTACCGTCACAGTCGGTATATGTAAAAGAGTATGTCTGCATAATTTCATCGCTCATCGCCTGATCCTTTCAAAGTGTTATTAGCTTGACGTTCTGCAAGCTTACGTAAGTTCTGACTAGCTAAGTCAGCTAGATTCCAACCCATAACAGTAGACAGTCCTGCAATCTGCCACAGAACATCACCTACTTCCTTCTGCATACCTACCTCATCCAGCACACCATCACGAATCCACTTAGCATACTTGCCTGCCACTTCACCAGCTTCTGAGGTCAGGTTAGCAATCATGTAAGCAGGATTCTTAGCTGAATCCAGTGCTGTCTTAAACGCTAGTTCTTGGTATTCATTTAGATTCATCTGTATCCTCTGCAATATAACGACAATAAAAATAACTGCCGTATGATTTAATTTCTTCCTCTGGATAGCCTTGTTCGACTAACCAGACGTGTAAGTTATCAGGAGGTGGATTAGGAAGCTTCTTAGGAAACCCGTAAGCCCATCCTCGTGGTGGATCAATTAGCATATGAAATTACATTAGGAAAGTGTTTAACAATCTCTGCTTTACAGAGTTCAGCTACTTCTCGATGTTCCTTCTGAGTAGCTGCATCGCATCGAATATCGATGTAGTGCAACCAGCTACGAAGTGTACCATTCATATACATCCTACTCATTGTCAGGCCTTCAGGGAGCAGCTTACGTGCAACTTCCTTAGCAATGCCTTTATTGAGAGCAGATTCGTACATAAACTTAGCATCATCCAACACACGCTTCTGAGCGCCTTCCCACCAATACATGAGACCTAAATCTTCTGTCTCTAAGCTATTCTGGCGGTTCTTAACGTCCTGCATACGTGCCTGCGATAGTGCATAGTTATCAACCTCTGCATAGCGTTGAGAGAACTCCTGAAAGCTAAAGCTACGATGCCGAAGAATCTGCCTAGCAATATCACGGGTAGTCTCAATCTCCATGCAGATATTAACCATCTCTAGAGGACTCCAGTGCTTGTTCTTAATAAGATATTTGATCAGCTTAGGTGCTGTCTCTTTGTTATCTTGGTTAGCAGGAGCACTTACACGAGCCATGTACGCTATCAGGTCTTCACCTTCAGGGGTTGCCCACACTGTCCGTACTTTATTCATTAGTCATAATTCCTAATATAAGGTTAATACCGTGGATTAGTTGCGTCTGTTCAAACGGATTGAGTTTAGACCAAGGTTTAGCGTTAGGGAAGTGTTTACGAGCACTTTCGTAAAACCTTTCTACGTCACTCATTCTCTTCACCCTCTTCTACGATCTTCAATTCATCACCTAGTCGAATAGCTTCTCTCAAAGCAGCCATGATGCCAGCACGGATTAGGCTCTGTTCTTCCTCTTTTGTTAGGTCAAAGCTATAGTTAGCTGAACCATCACTGTTTTCCTTGATCAGTGTAACCTGCATCTCGTGTCTCCTTTAAGAACTCATTGAACTCTTCATATGTAGTGAAGTATCGTAACACAGCAAGAATATCCTTAGCTGTATCAAAGTCATCAAAGTCTAAGCACATGATGTAATGTTCTTGCAATCGTTCGACAACAAGTAAATCAATCACATCATACGCTAACTCTTTTAAGTTAGGATTCTCTAACAATTTAAAAATACTATTCATCGTAACTCCTTACTCATCCAACCACTCCTTTGGAATCGTTTTGTCTGCATACTTAAACCCATTCTTTATACACCACTGTGCATATGTCGTGGAACTTGTCTTGCTAATCCTTGCATTAGAGTTGCTAAAGACAAACCTAATATCAAGTGTTGGATTGTGCTTCTTAACGAGAATATGCTTTTGACGATCAGCAAGTAAAAACCTACCTTTAGTCTCGATAACAATCCCGTTAGACAACACAAAGTCAGGGGTGTATACGTGCTTTGATGCTGGCTTTATGTAATTCAGCTTCACTTGCTCATACGTGTACTCAACCCCTGCCTTGTCCAACTGCTCCGCAATACGCTCTTCCAAGCCACTGCGGAAGCCATACTTAGCTGCTACCTGCTTAGCCGTTAAAGGCTTAGATTTGGTTGCCATATCTCCCCTTCATAACGCCTCAGCCATAGTAGCTGCCCTTGCTCCGTAAAATACTCAATCGTATGCCCCAATTCTTGATACTTTTCCCACGCTGTCTCCAGAAGTTCTTGTTGGGTCTTAGCATCTTTAAGAGCTTTCTCCGCCTTCTTCGGGCCAATGCCTTCCAAGCCGGGAATGTTATCCGTTCTGTCCCCGGTGAGCATCTGCGTAACAAACGCTTTGTACCCATTAAACTCGTCAACATATTGCTCCAAGTCTTTAGAGGGATTGAAGTGCCATCCGGGTATCTGAAGTAAGTCCTTATCCACACCTACAAGAGTGTATGTATCAGGCTCTTTAGACATCCGTATAGCTACCTCATCATCCGCTTCCTGACCATCTACTACGACAGCCCCTAGTCGTTTAACCATGTGATCCCTAAGCTCTTGGTAATAAGGAGGCTTAGCGGTATCTTTACGATTACCTTTGTAAGGGACTGTCTTAGCAATGTCATACCTGAAGTTACCCTTACCTGTCAGGAATGCTTCATAAGAGTCAGCTTTGAGGTGTATGTAGACTAAATTTTCAAGTGTCTCTACTAACCTATTCTTTGCTGTTCTCTCAGAAACATCCTCACACGTAAAACCGATAGCATAGATCAAATAATCTGCATCTATGAGTAACTTATCTGGCCTCTTATCTTTAGAGGACATCTTCCAATTCTTCTTCACCTTCAGGCGAGTATACCTTCAACTCGGTAACAATGATCTTCTGAATCGAAGGTGCTGCACCGAATTTAGCAGACATCTTGTGACGGTAAGAGCTAACCAGTGCTGTTACTTTAGTGCCGTTACCAATCGTTGAAATGTCAACCTTGTTACCATCCGCATCTACAGGCTCAAACAGGAACTTAGACTTACCGACAATGTACTTGCCTTGTGTGTCTTTCTCTTTGATCTTGATGCCCAACTCTTCCAAGGCTGCTGCTGCTTTATCAGACAGATCACCGAGGGTACATTCGTACTTATCGTTATCCTCATTAAACTTAGTGTTGAAGTTTGCCATCCAGTTAGCCCAATAGAGGGAGCCAGAGACTTTAACGGGTTTAATACTACTCATTTCATTTTCCTTTAAAAGTGCCTTTTCAGGCGGTGGTGCGAGTGGAGGGATTCGAACCCTCAAACCTTTCGGTGGCAGATTTTAAGTCTGCTGTGTATACCGTTCCACCACACTCGCTAATTCTTACCTCAGTTAAGTCGATCCTTGATCTTCTTTACTGTTTCCATGTCTCTTGCTACTCCCTGTAAGTACTCAAGAGATGCATATAGGATAGCATAAACATCCTCAAATGTCAAGCTATCTGTCTTAGAAATATCAAAATTATTTTCAAAGACATCAAAGCGAATACTTCCTATGTACGCTCCATCTTCATCGTCAATGCGTTTCACGCCAGTTCCTTCCTATTTTGTATTCGCCATCCAAGGGACACCGTAATCTATAGAACTCTCCTGCCTCAATGATTGATTGTCTGAAAGCTTTACCTACATTCTCAGCAATATCCTTAGGACATTCAAGCTGTGCCTCGTCGTGGACATTTGCAACGTACTTAACAGGCCATTTGTTAGCCTTACGTTTGTTGTCAAAGATAACGAGAGCCTTCTTCATTACGATAGCGCCTGCTCCTTGCAGTAAGCTGTTACGTGCTGCGTGTTCGGAGCGTACCCATATCTTCCTTCCATCCAACCCCGGTACAAAGCCCTTGCTCGCATATCTGCTAACCGTATCACGTAGCCTCTGGAGCGAGGGAGTCCCTTTAAGGAAGGCATCAATGAGCTTTGATCCCTCTTTCGCTCCACCACCCACAATAGAACCGATCTTCGCAGGGCCAGCACCATACAAGAACGCATAAATGAACGTCTTTGCTTGGTCTCTAGTCTGAAGTCCCGCCGCCTTCTGGTTCTTCGTGTGGACATCCGAGCCATCTTTAGACGATCCCTCACAGACAGTTTTGACATACTCATTATCCTTCATATAGTGAGCCAACATACGAAGCTCCAGACCTGAAGCATCACAGCCTACCAGCACATTACCCTCTTCAACAGTCCAGCACTCCCTGCACTCCGGCCCATAGATAGAGCCTGCATTAGGAATCTGAGCCATGTTAGGGCTACTATGGGTCATACGACCTGTAACAGCACCGTTAGTGATGACCTTACCATGAACCCTACCGTCCTTACCTACAGCTTCCATCCATGATTCAATCTGACTGATTCGTTTGTTCAGCATCAGATATTCAGCAATGAGCTTAGCCTCAGGTATGTTCAGCTTCTCTAGCACAGCTTCATCCACAATCGGATGTCCTGTTGGTGTAAAGTCCTTAGGCTTCCACCCAAGTTCCTTCAGCTTCTCTCCGATTTGTTGTCTACTTCCGGGGTTGAAAGTAACCACGCTATCTTTGAGTCGCTTTCCTGTTTTGTCAGAGATTCTCTCAATAGTGACAGGAGGCCATCTCTGTTGCATTTGCTCATATATTCCTGCCACTTTTGACTTGATGTCAGTAAGTAAGCAGGTTGCGTAGATTTGGTCAAGTTTAAACCCATTCCTTTCTTGCTGAGCTATGATAGCTGCAACACTCTGTTCAAGTTCTAACGATTCAAGACTAAATTCCTTCTGATTGAACTCACTAACCAAATGATGGTACAGCTTAGCAGTAACCTCAACGTCCCTAACACAGTAATGCTCAAGAAGACTATCAATAGGTTTGTCGAAGCATTCACCTTTGTACTCCTCTTTCCTATCCATCATCCACTGCCATACGGCTGTGTAGTCAATCTTTGGGAACCCTAGAGTATTTCCCCAAGCTTCGAGGCTGTGTCCTGTCTCTCTGCTCGGATCGAGAAGCCTGCTTACTATCAATGTATCGTACACTTGATTCAAACGAATCTTCGTCTTCCATAAGCGATTCAATACGGGTGCATCGAAAAAGATGCCGTTGTGAAACACTATCAACGATACGTCCTTTAAATACTCCCGCAGGCTGTCGGCTACTTTCCATGACTTTACTTCTCCAGTGTCAATGTCTTTAGTCACAACAAGATGAATCTTATCGTGTGCTAGGTTTGTCTCAATGTCGAGGACAATCCTCATAGCAATCCTTACTTTACGTGACTATGTCACTTGATATTAAGCCACAATCCAATCTGAGCAAAGGCATAACCTGTCCAGATCATTCCGTTAGAGATTTCTCCCTTGCTCCATTGTAGCACACCTACTACCAGATAACCTACTCCGGTAGCTCCTACGATTAGATGTTCAATCGTCATGTTCATCGTCCTTCAAAGGTTCCTCTTCAATAAGCTTTTCTTTAGGTTTCTGTCTGAATATCCTGTCCCAACCCTCACCGTAAGCCTTGTGATCTTGTTGCTTACGTGGGCTATCTCCTTTGCCTGCCTCATGCTGGCTCATAGCACTTCCTCCTCAACCTCATTCATACGTCCAGTATAACTATTGTATTGAAGCTTACAAGCTGGCCCTGTCTCGCCATTGTAGCGATTCTTAGCCACTGCAATCTTAGTCAAGTGTCGCTCTGCTTCGTTCTCAGCCATACTATTCCTTTCCAGTGTAATCACAGCATCACTCAACTGTGCAATAGCACCTGAGCCTCGCAACTGTGACAAAGACACACTACCGCCATCCTCGTGTCCTTGATTACCCTGAGGCCTACGCAAGTGAGACACACAGATCAGAGTAATGTTCAGTTCCTGTACCAGTGTCCGAAGTTTAGTCATCATGTTATCAATGGCTTTGCGCTCATCGCCAAGGTCTTGACCAGAAACAACAATAGAAATATGGTCAAGAAACACGACCCTACAATCGCAAGCTTTAGCCATGTATCGAATACGGTTACTAATGTTGTCAACATCACTACTACCGAAATGATCAAAAAGGTATATGCGGTTACTTCCAAGAGTAGCATCAAAAGCCTCCTTAAGTTCCTGCTCCGTTGTCGGTGTATCAGGTAAGTGTAACAATTTGTTAGCATGAAGACTCATAATGCTTCGTGCTGTCTTCCGTGTTGACTCCTCCAAGAACAATCCACCGATGTTCCATGTAGTTGTCTTCAACAGATTGTAAAGTATCTCACGTAAGAATTGACTCTTACCCAAGCCACTCCCTGCGGTGACTGTAATCAACTCTGCAGGCCTGATGCCGTACAGTAGCTTATTCAAGCCCTTCCACGGGTACTGTGCTTCCGCTACAGGTTCAGGTTTAGAGATTTCTTCCCATAGGTCTGCAGCATTGATGATACCGTCAGGCACATAGGGAGTAGCCTTCCACCATTCGTTAACAAACTCCTTTGTAGCCCCTGCAATCAGGTAATCACAAGCATCCTTGTAACCACTCTTATGCTGCACAATCTTGGCTTTGTTACCGAACAACTCAGCTACTTCTTTAGCAGCCTTCTTCCCCGGTTCATCACCATCAAAACAGATAACCACTGTCTCAAAGCTGTTCAACCATTCATACTGTGCTTTACAGTCCTTTAAGGCCGCTTGCGCTCCGTTTCTAATGCTAACACTAGGCCATTGAGAGCCTGTAAGCTGGTATCCTGCGAGTGCATCCAGTTCTCCTTCATAAACTGTGACGTACTTCCCGCCTGTGTGAAAGAGATTTTGACCGAATAGAGTGGCTTCTTTAAAGCTTCCGATGATACTGAAACTTTTGTCAGCAACACTACGAACCTTACAAGCTGTTCGAGTTCCTCCGTTGTCATGGTACGGATAATAGTGTTTTCCGTCATCTTGTGTTACTCCAAATTTCTCACACGTTTGCTGTGTAATACCTCGTTCAGGTATTGACTTTACAGTGCCTTTGATTTCTAACTTCTTAGGAGCAATAGCATCCTTCATAACTGATCTTTCTTCGTGTTCATGTTCAAACTCGGTTGTTCCGCATTTGAAACAATGTGTATGCCCATCGTCATAGAGCGAGTTAGCATCGGTGCTACCGCAATGCTCACAGGCGATGTGTTTGAGAAACTTAGAGGTCATGTGTTCCCCTTGCTCGGATGCGTTCAGCCAATGTTGGGGCAATGCCTTTGGTGTAATCAGACCATTCGGAACACACCTTTGCACACGCCTCTCTTTCATCCGCACGAATTTCATCTTCAAACCGTTGCCACTGTGCTTTGGTAAGTGGCTCGTTCATTACGCGCTCACGCTCATCAGCACGGACAAGGGCTTCAAATGCTTTGAGCAGTGGCGGTAGCGGGGAAACCATCGTCCATCTTGGCGGGTCTTTCTTTGGGTCTTCTTCTTCACCCCAATACGGAATATGCAAACCAGCCTCACGGGCCATGTCTATCGTCTTATCCATTGTTCTTACTCCTGAGTTTGGCTTCGATGGCTCGGGCAAATTTAAGATGGTCGTAACAATCAAGTTTTGCAATCTCCTCATCCGTCAGCCCCCGCCACTCCGTGGCATGAACCCATTTATGTGGCTCTGCCACGGGCCGCTGTGCTTCCAGCTTATCAATGGTGATCTGTTGCGCTCGTACCAATGCGCTTAGTCGCTGAATGTCTTCCTGTGCTGCGGTAAGGCAGTCCTCGGATTGACGTCCTCCGGGTGGGGTGGTGAGAATTGCCTGCCAGTGTTCGACCTGTGCGTCATGAAGGCTTAGGCCGCGCATCTTGGCGAACTCTGTGATGGCTTCTACTGCCGGGCCTGCTTCGTCAGTGCTGGAAAGCGTCAGCCGTTTTTCGCGTGAGGTCAGCCAGCCCATAAAGTCAAACAGGACGCCCGCTACAACAGAATGCGCCACAGGCTCCTGAGCTTGTGCTGAACGGGCTTGCTTGATGGCGGTGATGGCTTTGGTGCCTGATTTCGGCAGACTCATGTAATTGTTTTCGATGTACTCCAACGCCTCCAGCGCCAAGTCCAACGCTTTATCTGTACTCATTTGTATAAGTCCTCATCAATACATTCTTTAACTTCTTCCCACTCTGATTCACCTAAGGCATCAGCGATATTAATATCAAACAGGAACACTTTAACGTTATCCCAGTCGATGTCCCAGAAATCACCTCGTTCGTCATAGTCAAGCTCTGCGCTGTACTCGATAACTACATCGGCACGACCATGCCCAATTCTAGCTTTAAAACTGTTTGTCATGATAAGACAACCTTCAACAATGTTAAGACGATCAAACATAGAAAGACAATCATTGTTCGTTGTCCTCTATGCGCTTAAGTGCTTCCTGTACGTCAAGCATGACTTTATCATAGCCGTTGGAACGTATAAGGTTAGCGACATCATCAATCACTGAATGATACCAGCATTCAAAACGTAAGACATCATCCATATGTGCATCAAAATCGTTATCTGTGTCCATTAGCATATCGTCCATAAAATTACCTTTTATTGAAAGTTAACAGCATTTGTCTACATTAAAGACATTAAAGTATAAATATATAAGATAACTTATAATATGTTACTTTAACGTAATGTCTATGTAATGTCCTAGTCACTCTATAGTGTATAGGGTATCACATTTCTTGGTCTTTGTCAAGCTCTATTTCATTGTCCACACTGTTCGCATGGTCATTCATGCTGACCAGAAGGTCTTTCCTGCCTTTGACCATCAAGGGTACAGATTCTGCTATCTCGCTCAGACAGTCCATACATGTGTCCATAAACTCATTGGTCATGGCATGTCTCAAGGTCAATTCATAGTCGGATAGTCTTTTATCACAACATTGGCATCTACTCATTTTAAAGCTCCTAATAGGTGTTCAGGCTACATAGCCCTTAGTCATGGGTTAAAAGTGCCTTTAAGGGGTGTTTAAAGGCCTTTAAAGTGGATATTAGCGTGCTAAGAATAGTCCAATGATGATAGACCATAGACTCTTAGACCTCTGCGGCATTGCTTCAATGGCTTCGCCTCGTGGGTCAAAGTAGCATTCATCGAGTGTTCGTGGTGTTGTCAAGTGTGAGGGTTTCATGATTGTTTGTTCCTTTTCATGTTTCGCTGTTCAAGTTGCCATAGTGTCAATACATGGTCTTCGAGTTTGTATATCACCCAGTCAGACACAAACCCATTAGGGAACTTTGTACCGTTGATGTAAACAGATTCAATCGTCACAATGGGCTTGTAATGAGGGTCATAGTGCTCAACCAATGCATCCCCTTCAAACTTAAAGTTATCTAAAGAGTGACAGTAAAGATATGACGTTGACGTTACATCGTTCACAATAGAGACTCCTCAATGGTAACTTCAGGGCCGGATAACGTAGGTGCAGGGTTGAAATAGTTGTCACAGTCAAACCTTAAAAGGAACTCAGGTCGATCATATCCCGACATATTTAGACGCTGAAATTCCCGTACATAGTCCACTGTTCGCATCCCTTCCGTGAACTTAGGAAAGCTACGTCTGACTGTGTTTAGCTCACGTTTACGGCTAGACATGAACTTGTCAATCTGTTTTTGTTGATATGTTTTCATAAAGGTGCATCCTCATGGTTTGCAGGGTTAAATTTAGGTCGATTGTGCCCTATATCAAGTGGATTAGGCCATGTTGGGAAGGGCCAAGGGCTAGCTAATGCTTTAGCCTTTTCAAATGCTTCTTCAAACGGCATTCCTTGTTGTATCTGAAAATTTATTGTGTCAATCCAGATTTTGTGTTGTATTTCATTCATTGCTTTACCCTCACAATTTTAAACAATTCAAGACATTCACCCTTGATCCACTTATCAGGGTCAATCTCGCCTGTATCAGGGTCACAATAGGGCGTTTCAGGCCCGTAATTGTTGCATTCGTACCAATGCTGGCATATTGCTCGCTCAGTGGCACTGAAGGCCACTATACCAGTGGATTTAAATTGGACTTCATATCGTGGCATATTAGACCTCCTCAGAAACACTGGTAGACAATACCATCATCGCACTGACCAAGAACCATAGTGCGGTCGTTAAGGTACTCAAGAACAGCCTCTTCGCATTGTTCTTCGTAATCATCATCTTCGGCATCAAGGTGCGACAAGTCGATGCTGTAGTCACGGGCGATTGTGGCGGCATCGTTGACGTTGAATTCACAGCAAATGGCGATCACGTCAAGCTCAACCTCTTCGCCTGTTGATTCTTCATACTCTTCCAAGTAGTCAAAGATCACCCGCAAAGCCTGATAACCGAAGGCATCATAGCGATCATAAGCACGGAAGGCATCGACAAACTGACTGAAATTGATGGATTGTTTCATGATAATTTACATTGAGGTTATTGCCTGAACATCTCAGACGGGATTTAGTGCGATAGAGTTGCACTGCAAAGGATTCTATACAACTAGAACCCTTCACGGTGTCACCTAAGTTACACGCCCAGTCGTCAGACGCCAAGAGCAAGCAAGACACCCCAGCCTGCAAAGATAGCTAAGCAGAGGATAAATTCTAGTGTGTGTTTCATGGTGTTACTCCTTTTCAGTAAATTCTACAATCTCTGTCTCAACAATGCCCGGTGCAGTGATGATGTAATCTAGCTCATCAACATAAGACACAATATCTT
>JACCEA011054732.1_pt1 | contig 38723 bp, 36 predicted proteins | sample 7449851 | NCBI WGS metagenome assembly JACCEA01 (sample SAMN15323453, study PRJNA562643) | freshwater metagenome | isolation source: river surface water | place: USA:Blue River Watershed | collected 2017-08-18 | reverse complement strand
TGCCAATGATGAACGCCTGAGCCAAACCATCTGGACTAGGTTGCACGGCATATTCAATCTGCATACCCCACTGACTGCCATCCCCCAGCAGCTCTTTAAAGCGTGGCGTGTCTTGAGGTGTAGAAATGACCAACACCTCACGAATTCCGCTCAACATCAAGGTGGTGAGCGGGTAGTAAATCATGGGCTTGTCATACACGGGCATCAGCTGTTTACTCACAGCTTGCGTGACAGGATATAGGCGAGTGCCAGAGCCACCTGCGAGGATGATGCCTTTACGTTGTTGAGTCATGTCTGTTTTTCTTTAAAGAATTTCTTTCAGCATTCGGTCGACGCCTTGTTGCCATGGCGGCAAAACGAGGTCAAACGTTTGCTGTAGTTTATGTGTGCACAGTCGAGAATTGAGCGGTCTCGCTGCAGGCGTAGGGAACGCGCTAGTAGCCACGGGCGCAATATCAGTCGTTTTCCAATCCAGCTCGGGTTTCATAGTTTTGGCTTGCGCAATGACATGACGCGCATAGTCATACCACGTCGTTTCACCCGATGCAGTCAAGTGATACACCCCACCAAGAGAAATATTTTGCGTATTCAGCACGCGGCGCATGGCGTGCGTTGTGACGTCAGCAATCAAGTCTGCCCCCGTAGGCGCACCGTGCTGGTCATTGATCACTGTCAACGTCTCACGCTCAAGCGCTAAGCGCAGCATGGTTTTGGCAAAGTTACCACCGCGTGCGGCATACACCCAGCTGGTGCGAAAGATCAAATACTTGCAACCGCTAGCCACAATTGCTTTTTCGCCATCCAGTTTGGTTTGACCGTACACACTCAGTGGGCCAACACCTTCACCCTCTTGCCTAGCATGTGTACCAGTGCCATCGAACACATAGTCGGTAGAGTAATGCACCAGCCATGCACCTATTTGTGCAGCTGCCTTGGCCAAAGCGGCTGGAGCGGCTGTGTTTACGACACTTGCCAGATCAACCTCTGACTCGGCTTTATCAACAGCCGTGTACGCCGCCGCATTGACGATGAAGTCTGGCTTGTAGGCCAGCACGGTTTGCTTCAGCTCTTCAGGTTTGGACAAATCACCGCAATAGCCAGTGCTATGACGATCAAGTGCCAGCACTTCGCCCAAAGGGGCCAAGCTGCGTTGGAGCTCCCAGCCGACCTGGCCGTTTTTGCCTAAAAGCAAAATTTTCAGCATCGACCGCTTTACCCGCCGTACTGCTTACCCACCCACTGGCGGTAAGCGCCACTGGTCACACCGTCAACCCATGTTTGGTTCGCCAAATACCACTGCACAGTCTTACGAATACCCGTCTCAAACGTTTCCTGAGGTTTCCAGCCCAACTCGCGCTCAATCTTTCGCGCATCAATGGCATAACGACGGTCATGGCCAGGGCGGTCTTTGACATAGGTAATTTGTTCAGCATAGCGCTTGCCATCCGCACGGGGTTTGAGCTCATCCAAAACCGCGCACAAGGTATTGACCACTTCAAGGTTGGGCTTCTCGTTCCAACCGCCGATGTTGTACGTCTCACCGACTTTGCCCGCCTCTAGCACCCGTGCAATCGCACGGCAGTGGTCTTCCACGTACAACCAATCTCGCACTTGCTGACCGTCGCCGTAAATCGGCAGTGGTTTACCTGCCAGGGCATTCAACAACACCAGCGGAATAAGCTTTTCTGGAAAGTGATAAGGCCCATAGTTGTTGCTGCAGTTGGTCGTCAGCACAGGCAAGCCATAGGTGTGATGCCAAGCGCGCACCAAATGGTCACTGGCAGCTTTGCTGGCCGAGTATGGGCTATTGGGCTCGTAATTTTTGGTTTCCGCGAACGGCGGATCGGTGGGCGACAGTGTGCCGTACACCTCGTCGGTCGATACATGCAAAAAACGGAACGCGTTTTTGTCTGCCTCAGGCAGCTCTTGCCAATACGCACGAACGCTCTCTAGCAAATTGAACGTCCCCATCACGTTGGTTTGAATAAAGTCACCGGGGCCATGGATAGAACGATCCACATGGCTTTCTGCAGCAAAATTCAACACAGCGCGAGGCTTGTGCTCGGCCAACAGTTTGTCCAGCAATTCACGATCGCCAATGTCGCCCTGCACAAACACATGACGCATGTCGCCTTCGAAGGCTTTTAAATTAGCAAGGTTACCTGCATAGGTGAGTTTGTCTAAATTCACCACGGTCTCGGCTGACGACTGCAACCATGTGTGAATGAAATTACTACCGATGAAGCCGGCGCAGCCTGTAACGAGAATGGTCATTTTTGTTTAAGTAAGTTAAGCGACTTGGGTGCTAAGAAGATCAGCAAAATCAACATCGTGAAGTGTCCCTCTTCCATATCAATCATCATGGAATTGGTTGTGATACTGAGCATGAACAAAAAGACAAAGACAAGCAGAGAGACTCTCTGCAGTTCATCTTTTTTATCCCACGCCAGACGGCATGCCTGCACAAAAATACCGACATACAACAACAAACCAACAGCACCTTTTGTTGCGAGCATGTAAAGGTACTCGTTATGAGGATTGCTAAATAACTTCGAATCCAAAGCGCCCATGGATTGGTTGATCTGCCAAAACTTTTGCGGAAAATCTATGGTCCCCACACCAGTTAGCCAACTGCTTTGCGTGATCAGCGCCCATACCGAAACATAGTATTGCAACCGAATACCCACCGCCGTTTCTTTGGCGGTTCGTTGTTCATCGGTTTGCCCCATGAATTGTTGTATCTCAAACCACACCGCCGCAATACGACGCTGCACAATCGGAGATGCGGCCACCAACAGCAGAACTACCAAAGCAGCCCCCCACAGCAGACGTCGATTTTTAAATGCCTTCAATCGGTGATAGTTCAACCCAGCCCAAACTACGAGCCCAGCAAAGAACTGCAAGTACCCCGTGCGTCGCTCACTTGCAAAAAAGAGCGACGCCAACAACAGCAACATGGGAACAGCACCCCGCGCCCCGAGCTCTGGCTTGATCAGCAATACTTGAGCAAGTAGAAAAAACACACCCACCAACATCTGCCCATACATATGCGGAGCAGCTGACCAAAAATACGTCCCAGGACGTATATGCCCCAGCACAGTCAACAACAGATTTACAGTGGCCAAACCTACGACAACACCAACAATTGACCACAGCCCGGATCTAGCGACAAGCCCTATAGAAAACACAGGCCACAAAATCAAAATAAACCCAATGGTCCGCATATCGTGCAAAAGTGCGGAGCTAGAAGCCGTCAATGTGTGACCAGCGACGAGATTAGCAACAACATCCCAAACACATATCGCCAACAGCAACGCAAAAAAATCCCACTCTTTCTTGCTCACATCTGCGACTTTTCTAAACTCCCAGAAAGCCCAAGGAACAGTCAAAAGCAGGAGCAACGTCATCAGGTTGGTTCCTGCTATCGTGGTCACCAAAGAAATACCCATGCCCGCGGCAAACAACGCCGCCAGTTTTTGGTGCAAAAGATATTGAGGCGTCATGCCGCTTCCTGTTCTATGTATATCCAATCCACGATCTGCTCGTTGGGCAAATAGCCAGAAACCAAATCCCGCATCGTTTGTCGCATCGCAAAATGATCATTACGTTGCATTGCAAGCTTTAACTCGTTCAGACGCAGTTCCAACACAGGCCAAGGCAAATAGTCTTCGTGCGCCTTCATGATTCGCTCGTGCGAGGTCCGCTCTGGGTTGTCCCCAATCAGCAACTCTTCGTACAACTTCTCGCCTGGGCGCAGTCCAGTCACCTCAACAGCAATCTCACCCTCTGGGTTTTGGTCATCCTTGACGGTCATACCTGACAACTCAACCATTCGGCGAGCCAAGTCAGCAATCTTGACCGACTCTCCCATATCAAGCACAAACACATCGCCACCTTGCGCCATAGCCCCCGCTTGAATTACCAGTTGGGCCGCCTCTGGAATTGTCATGAAATAACGTGTGATTTCTAAATGCGTCAATGTGATGGGGCCGCCATCACGAATTTGTTGACGAAACTTCGGCACGACAGAGCCCGAGGATCCAAGCACGTTGCCAAAACGAACCATGCTGAGCTTGGTCGTGCCAACCTCGACCGACAGCGCCTGCAGCACCATTTCTGCCAACCGTTTACTGGCCCCCATGATGTTGGTGGGTCTCACAGCTTTGTCTGTACTAATCAATACAAAATCTTCAACACCTGCGTTAACCGCAGCTTGTGCAGCGCACAAAGTTCCAAACACATTGTTTTTGATGCCTGCAGAAGGGTTGTGTTCAACGAGAGGCACATGCTTATAAGCAGCCGCGTGATAAACCGTTTGTGGCCTCCATGCGTCCATGATTTCCCCCAAACGCTCGGCATCTTGTACAGAAGCGAGTAACGGAATCAATTCCACCGATGAATTCGTTAACCGCTTTTCCAGCTCTTGATGGATCGCGTAAAGTGCAAATTCGCTTTGCTCAATCAGTAACAGTTTAGCCGGCGTCAAAGAGGCAATTTGTCGACACAATTCGCTACCAATAGAGCCCCCGGCCCCCGTGACTAAAACCACTTTGTTTCGCACTTTCAAGTGCAACAAAGCTTCATTAGGCGCCACAGGATCGCGCCCCAGCAAATCATCAATATCTAAATCTCTTAAATCGGACACGCCCACCTTACCTTGGGCTAGATCAGTCACACTCGGAAGCGTTCGCACCGAAACGTGTGCCATGCGCATTTGAGCTAAAACTTCGTTGCGGCGCTGCCTTGACATACGAGGCATTGCTAATAAAACGGTGCGAATGTTCAAAGACACCGCCAAGTCCAACAACGAATCTGGGCTATAAATAGGTTGCCCATTCAAAACTTGACCATGCAACTGTTCGTCATCATCTAAAAAACCGACCACTTGCATTTCGGCACTGTTCGTCATCGCCAAAGCCAGTTGGCGTCCGGTTTTACCAGCCCCGTAAATAAGCACCTTTGCGCGCCCGCCCCTACGCAGAATACGTTGGTAGCGGTCACCTAACCACAAACGAACTAAAACTCGTGATTGCGCAACAAACAACAATAACAAAATCGGCTGAATGATGCCAACTGTGCGCGGCACACCTGCCATGCCAACGATAGTAAATATAGCGCCATAGATCAAGCCGTAAATACTGCTTGCGCGAACCACGGCAACCACGGCGGGCCAGCCGCTGTAGCGGAATATGGCGCGGTATAAACCAGACACTGTGAAAATTGGAATCGCTAAGCCTATCGAAGCAGCAGTTGCGACCATCGCCCCACGCCCCCACTCATTGGGTTGCGTCAAACGGAGCAACTCACCGAGCCGCAGGTAATAAGCCAGCCACACGGCACACGCGCACAAACACACATCCACACCAACCGCCAGCACTCGCTTGAATGCGCGAGGCAAATTCAGCAACGGCATAGCCGAACTCAGCATCAAACGCTGAAACAAACTCCGTTGCATTACTTTTGAACCTCTTTCACACGATCGCCACTGCCCTTGCCTGCCAAGGTGAGCATGATGTAGGTCCAGTATGTTTTGAACGACAGTGTTTGCAACATTTGCGCATCTGTTTCGGCTAACAGTTTTGGTGTCGACATATCAATTGCATTCACTTGCGCCAGACCCGTCACTCCGGGTCTAGCTTCAAAAACACCCAATGTTTGTCTGTAATTAATCAACTCCGATTGATTTGGCAGACATGGTCGAGGCCCAACCAGACTCATCTCCCCTTTCATTACATTCCATAACTGAGGCAACTCATCTAACTTTGTTTTACGCAAAAAGCTGCCCAAGCGCGTCACCGCCGAAGCATCCGCCAAATGCGTAGCCACAGAAGCTGTGTCAGGCTTCATGGTTCGAAATTTCACCAATGTAAACGGTAGCTGACCACGTCCTACTCGGACTTGCCAAAACAAAGGTGATCCCGTGTCAAGATAACCCAACAGCAGCAACACCAAAAATACAGGCAATCCTGCAAGCAGGCCAAACACGGCCAACGTGAAATCAATGAGGCGCAACATTTGCCATCTTTCTCAATTGCTCATCCATCGTTACGCTGGGCTGCCAACCCAGCAGCTTATGCGCCTTCGAGGCGTCTAAGATAAGCGAACCCAGCAAACGCTCTGCTGCAGCAGAGCGGCCTAGTAAACGCGCAGCACGACTTAACAACCAAGTGGGTACTGGAATCAACCGTGTCTTGCATGCATAAGCCTTTGCAACTCTGTGCAGCAGCTCTGTGGTTGACACATCGTCCCCATCAGAAACCAAAAACACCTGCCCAGCAGCCCTAGGCGATTCAGCAAAGTTTGCACACAGCACCGTAAACGCCACCAGATTATCCAACGCCACCATTGACCGTTTGTTAGGCACAGCACCCAGTGGCATGGGTATCCCGGCCTTGACCCATTCAATGAGCCTAGAAAAGTTGCCTTTCACACCCGGTCCATATACCAAGGGTGGGCGAATGACGACCAACTCCATCTTCGAGGCCTGAGCGATAGATTGAAGCGCCTGCTCTGCCTCCCACTTCGACGCACCATATGCGTCCTCGGGCGCAGGCGCATCACTTGGCGTAAACGGGCAATCCAAACTTGTACGCTCGCCATTGACCTTGATAGAGCTCATAAAAACAAAACGTCGCACACCAGCGCGCGCAGCCAGCAAGGCCAGCCGAGCCGAAGCATCTACATTGGCGGCTCGAAATGCTTGCAATGGATTTACGGCATCCTCATTCATCACATGAGCGCGTCCTGCCAAGTGAACGACCGCATCACACCCCGACATAGCCTGCATCCATGTGGAGCTGTCTTCATCCACCACAAACTCATTAACCATTGCGCAAGGGCGTCGCACAACGGCCACCACTTGGTGGCCCGCCTTCTGCAGGCAGGCACACAAAGCACGCCCAATAAAGCCATTGGCCCCAGTCACTAGAACTCTCATCGCACGAAGAGCTCCAACAACTTCATTGGATACTTTGAGAGTATCTTGAAAAGGTTGGTCGAAATACCATTCTCTCTACACGAGCGTAAAACTTCTTGATTTAGCAACACCTTCGAACGCCAACCGGCCGTGCTGGCCCCACCGGTTTGCATATGCACCAATACCTCGGGTAAGTGCTGATATCGCAAGTCGCCCCCGTAAAAAGCGCGCGCGATGTAATCAAAGTCGCCTGCTATTCGATATTCCGTCTTGAATCGCCCTACGCGCTGCACCACCGACTTGTTTAAAAAAAGCGCAGGATGTGCAGGCATCCAACCCCAAGCCAAGCGCCCAGGCGTAAAGCGATCTGAACGATAGCGCCGCACCATGCGCGTTTGATCTGTGGAATGAAAAAATGCAACGTCACCCAAGAGCGCATCCAACTCATACGCTTGCATCTGTTTTGCAACTAGCGATAAGACATGGCTTGATGCATACTGGTCGTCTGCATTTAAAAAGCAAACAATATCACCAGTTGCCCGATCAAGCCCTTTGTTCATCGCGTCATAGATGCCTTTATCTGGCTCACTCACAACATGCGCCAAATGATTTTGATAACGCTCCAAAATGGACAAAGTGTCATCGGTTGACCCTCCGTCAATCACAATGTGCTCAACCTTAGGCCAGTTCTGCATCGCGACAGACTTCAATGCCCGCTCTAAGCTATCGGCACTGTTGTAGCAAACGGTAATCACCGTCACAAGTGGATTTGTCACCATACTTCAGTAGCGCATAAATCGTCGTGCTATTTCTTTAGCCCACATCGGCACATACTGCTGCACCAAGCGACGCCCCATGACATTGGCAGCGGGCTTTAACCCGCCTTTGAAACTTGACTCAACCGCACGAACATCTTGCAAACAATTTTGCAAAATTAATTCATAGACCTCATAAATTTTTGCAGGCTCCGGGCACTCCGAAGTATAGAAAGTAGACAAACGATCAAACCTGCCGTTATCCAACAGTTGGAATTGATGGAAATGGTAAAAAATCAGCGCCGCACCTTCGACTGTGATGCCGCCTTGACCATCCGTCCCAAAACTATATTGCGCATAATTCCAAGGCGCAATTCCTGCGCCAGGATGCATCAAAATATGACAGTTGCTATAGCGCTCAGGCCATTCATCCAAGTATTTTTGGTCGCCCATCTTTCCGTCTTCTAGACGGTAGTAACACCATTCCAAGCATTGATCACGCCAGCGAGAAAGGCATGCCATACCTTGTTCGTCTCTTTTGAAGCTCACCCATTCGACGCAAAAACGACCGTTGACTTCACGCCCCTTCAGTCTCTCGGTAAACCGGTGCTCAATGATGGCAATTGAAGCGTCTGCAATTTCATCAAATAGCGGCTGCACATCCGAATAAAACAGTAAATCAGCATCTACATACGTTAAAAAGTCGATTTCTGGAAAATGATCCATCACATATGAGGTAAATCCCGATGAAAGCGTCCAGCAGTATTCAGCCACCCCTCGGTCAGCCTTTGCCTTCAACAGCGCCTCATTTTCAACTTCAGCCAATGTGATGCAATTCACGTACGGTAGCGCCAATGTCTCCAAAATATATTTTGTTTGCGCATCCATGCAGAGCACATGAATTTTCATACCTGTGCAATGACGCGACAAACTACGGATCATTGCCAAGCCCTTTAGCAAATAACCACTGTCAAACAGCGTGCAAAAATTGCGAGAGATAGTTGTCATTGATGCAAGTGTTTTTTTAATATGGGCACGAGTTCTTGCATACGATTTGAATAAGTATGGTCGCGTAAAGTTCTGGCTTGACCAGCTTTTGAAATCTCTTCAGCTTCAAATGGATGTTCGAGATAGTAACGAACCAGATCTACCGCCTCCTCCTTACTTGAATAAGCTAAAACTTCCTTGCCAATATCAAATAATTCATGCAAATTATCTTTACGATCTGTCAATAACATTGCCCCCATCCCGGTAGCTTCGTAAAGGCGCATATTATTAGCGCAATTCTGCGCCACATTAATATGCCGATTAAGCGTAATTCGACTACGCGCCAATGCCTCGTACATATTCAACCCCCACACCTCACCGCCGTGACGCTGCCTAATAACTGAAGACTTAGATAAGCGATCAGCACCATACCCGAAGAAACGCATACTATCAACATTATGAGCAAGATACTCCATCAAAGGAATGGCGCCTTCATGGTGACGGCTAACCCCCCCCACAAAACTAAAATCAATATCTTTCTTTACTGAGTTAAGTAGTGAAAGAACGCGCTCATCAAAACCGATTTTGAAGTATTCCGACCTCACACCCTGCTCTCGTAAAGTCTCTACGAAGTGTGGAAATGAAGTCAATATCAGATCATATTCACGGACAAAATCCTTCGGAGGCAATGGGCAAGCAATTTGCCCAACCACTAATTTGACATGTTTTTTTAGCTCTTTTAATACCGACGGAGGAAAAAATGATAAATCTTGGCAATAAATAACATCTGGCTTTGATAGCTTAATTTGTGCAACTGCAACCTCCATTAAGCCAGGAAGATTTGCCAAAAATTTACCAATCAGTGGCAATCTAAACATTCGATGTGGAATGCGCAGTGCCAAATTAGAAACATTCACACCCCAGTCTTGAGCCCACTTTTTCTGTAAGGGCTCGCAATTTACAATCAAGTCGTTTGCAACACACCCCAACTTATTTAAGTGTCTGCTGTAAAAATCCGATGTGCCGAAGCAAGCATTGATCAATGATTCAAGCTGCTCATCATATGATCGATATGCCAGTTCTGGATCCGCCTCGTAAAAGCGAGCTAGAAAAGCAGCGTAATAAGTATCAACAATTGTAATCTTCATACAATAATAATTATGAACCAATTATTTCATTATAAGAACCGATTCGCACCAAGCTACCCTTCGATAGCTCCAATACTAAATCACAATATCTAAGTGTGCTTAAGCGATGAGCCACAATGAAAAATGTAGCCTCGTCAGAGACTTTCAACAATGAATTCATTACCTTTTCTTCAGTGCTGGCGTCCAGTGCACTAGTTGCTTCATCCAATACAAATACTTTTTTATTTTTATAAATCGCTCTAGCCACACCTATTCGCTGCCTCTGCCCCCCAGAAAGCAACGCGCCTCGCTCACCCACTCTTGTCTCGTATTTATTAGGTAGCTCGGCTATAAACTCATCCAGACAGGCCTTACTCGCACTTTCCTTCACAAGAGAGAAATCAACAGTTTTACCTGGCTCGGAAAAAGCTATATTTTCGGCAACAGAACCATCCAAGAGATATATCGATTGAGGGACATGTGTAATGTGCTTCTGCCACCCCTTAAGCTCAGCTTCGCTGAGCGGTACGCCATCAATCAAGATACTTCCCGATTTAGGCTGTAACAAACCCATTAATATATCAATCAGCGTACTCTTCCCCCCTCCGGAAGAGCCAATAATACCAACTCTCTGGCCTTTACGAATGAAGAAACTAACCGCAGAGAGAGCGTCATTTTGCCCACCCAAATATCTAAAACTAACATTTCTAAATTCAATACTATGATTAAAATTAACTTCGACCTGATTACCATTATCAGGCAACCACTGAGGTAACTCCAAAGTCTCGACACTTGAAATCAATGGCAAATAATGTGTTTGCATTGTACTGTATGAATTATAGATTTGCTGCATAACCGGCAGCAATCTTTGCGCACCTAGACCTAGAGCAGCCAGTATCGGAAAACTATCTTCTGCTCCTAAACCTCGCTTCGACACTAGATAGCCCGCTAGAGCAACAAGACATATTGCGAAAGCCTCAATCACCAATCGCGGCGACTGCCCAATAAATACAGAATAAGCCTGCGCACCACGAAGACGAGAATTAACTATTCGATACGAGTCGACACACATCTGACGAACTCCAGACAGTATGATATCTCTAATATTTCCAAATGCCTCCTGTAGAATTTTAATTAAGGCACCTGAATCACTATTAAGGATTTCACTTGTTTTTCGAGTTTTAACTTTAACAAATAAAATCATCGATATATATGCCAATGCAAGCGCTAAAAATGCCGACACTGTTGCAAAAGGCTGAATAAAAACAAGGCCTGAAACCACAAATATCAGAACCAGCCCACCGCCTATCATATTTACAACAGGCAATATTATGTTATTAATTAACAAAGCAGCCTTATTAATAATACCATCAATCAAATCACTGCTATTCGACAATGTGATATTTTCATACGACTGACACAATGTTCTCTCGTATATTAAGGCACTTAACTCTCCACCAAGCCTAAATGTAAATTTATTAACAGCGTATAAATTTAGCAACCTAATTCCTGCAGAGATAACCCCCGCCAAAGCAAATATTGTACAAACGTATATCAACATACTTTCATTATCAATATATCCAACTTTATCAACAAGCAAGGCATAGATTTCACTACCCCTTACTTTGTCAGGAGAAATCAAAATTGTAATGAAGGGCACAATGAGCCCAATTGTCGCAAGCTCTGCAACCGACATCAACAATGCCAGCCCAATTAGCAGAAAAAACTGCACTTTGCGCCTAAAAGTGAAATAGAACCATAACCGAAATAAATACGAAATAATGCTATTTTTAATTTTCACCGATTAGCCTCTTAATTTTTGTTATAAATTTTAAATATCCACTTGTAGCTCTTAACACCATCAAGGCATTCATAGCCTTATTACATTCTGAATCTGAGTGCGCGCTTGCCGCTAAAACCCAATAATTTAAATATGCTTCCGACAATTCACGAGACTCTTTATCATATAGCAAGTTATGTGCAACAAAAAACTCAAGCGCCTCTCTCTTTAAAACTTCTTTTGGAACATGGGAAGAACGACAATTTATAATAAAATTCTCATATTCACTTATTGTTTTTGCTTGATGGCAAAATGAAAAAGCTTGATGAACATGCAAAGCTGCACCAACTGAAGGCACACCAAGATAAGCTAACTCATGCGCCACCGTGCCATAAACAGTCACGCCGCAAACAATTCCTGCCTCAACCAATATTCGATTGTTATATGCTGAATCCAGCCATTTTAAATCTGGATATTTTTCACGCAGGACCTTAAGTGCATTGTCTTTAAGATCGAATTGGTTGGGATGCGGCTTTATGAAAAAATTAATCTTCTCTCTTCTAAGAATTTCAATTGTTTTAACAACCCACTCCCAGAAATCTGTAAATATAAAATCATCCCACACGTGAGGGCTATCATAAAAATCGTGTAAGAAAATCACAACAGAACCATTTAAAGAACGCAAATAGTCTGCATTTAGTCTTAAATCATCCCTCTCCTGATATGCTGACTGCCGCATGTAGCCAGTAGCTTTATCAATGCCACCTGACATTCTGAACTCAAGTATTGATTCTGCCTCTTTCATGTACTCAGATAACTTATCCTCTGGCAACTGATTTATAATTTTTTTGTAAAATCTAGCGTCAGGTGTGTGCCTGAAATGCTCCGAACTTAATTGAAGGCCAAACTGAAAGAAGTTCCCAAATGAAAAGACCGGAATATTCTGCTCAATTGCCACCCTAACAGATATACCATGTTCAATATAAGTTGAATATGTTGTAAAATAAATAGTAGGTTTACTTACTTTAAAATACTGCCTTACCCTCCTTATATCTCTAATCGCCTGCCAAATCAGGCGCCATATAAAAATATCATTCAAATTGAATGCTGGACTAGGTTTATACCTCAGAAAGCTATCAATAATAAGATCTCCGCACAAGATCCCTTCTATCTCAAATTCATCATACATCTTTGACGAATCAAGATTCCTGAAGCTTTTCCAATATTTGTATGCAGCATAAAGATCTTTAATGCTAGCTATTGGTGCTTGCAAAGAGCTAGAACGAAATCCGACTTCGTTTATTAAAGTGCCATATGCTGCAAGCCACTGCCTCATTATTAGCCAATTACATAAAAAACTTCTTTTTAATTCTGAGATTATAGAAAATCCAAAACTAGCATTAACAGATCGAACAACAAATGCTGAGGCAAATATATTTTTCGCTTCACCTCTTTGAATATCTTCAAGCAACGCCGCAGTTAACCCAAAATACAGCTGGTCATTTATTACCTCAACTGCTACAGTTTTTGAATTAGCACAAGAGGGCTTTAGCGCAGGGAATTTAAAAGTCTCTCTAGAGACTAATGATACAAATGCTGAGCTAGGAATTCGACCAAAAATTAAATGGGAAATTTTCTTAAGCATTTTATATTTATTTTACCCAAGATACTTCACTAAAGAATTGGCAATGTCACGGCCGTTAGCCTTAGAATCAAAATCTTTAACCATGACAGCATGCAAAGGGTCCACAACTCCTTTTCCTGTTTTCATTAGCAAGTCGTCTAAGCTATTTATCAAAGCATCATTATCTTCAGGCGAATTTTGCATCCATTCATCAAATGTTATTGATGCTTTAAATCGAGTTACACCTTGAAAATTGGCATACCATGCGTTACCAAAAATCATGCAAGGTTTGCCATAAAATAAGGCTTCCCATCCAGCCGTTCCCGTGATTGTAGCGACACCAATTGAATTTTTAATAAGTTCACGACTTATCGTAGCAGGTGAGACTAAGTGAACATTAGATAGTTGTTGCAACCTTGAGAAAAACAATACATCTCTCTGCTGAGCAGTTTGTTTAGGATTTTCTTTTACATAAATTAAAACGTCCTTTGGAATCAACAAGCTTAGTTGCTCCAGCGCCTGAATTTGGTCTGCGTACCGCCCATCACCCCCCCCCATAGCTGAGGTCGTTAATTCAGGCTGCAAATGCAAAGGAAAATATATATATCGAGAATTTTTATTATACTCCTTTAGATATTTTTCTCTATTAATTCCATATGCTCTATTGTAGTGAAATCGGATTGCTGCTACAGGCATTCGCCATGGCTTTAAGCTTATCTCTTTTAAAAAATCTTTTAGCGTATACAGCCATTTGCTGCTGACATCATTCATATAGTACCAGTTCTCCGGCAATTTATATGATGATTTTACCTTTTCATTAATTTCTGGCTGGGCATCAAAGTCACCAAACGTTTCCATTGATTCACAAATCCAAAACCTATCCGACATCAAGAAGCATTGATGCAATATGATGGTTCTTATCTTTAAAAACTTTGCAATCAAATACAAAATATAGTCAAAACTTTCATGCGGAAGATTATGAAAAACAATCAATTCCGGCTTGTTTTTTATTAAAACATCATGGGCCCAATAAAAATAATGCATAAACCCATTAAAAATTTCACTCTCTCTTGCATTAACAGTAACATAACGCCGAGAATTAATATCAGCATACCGTTGATAATTTTTGACCACGTATTGATATGAGCCATCATTCAACGCTAAAATTGTCGGCTCAACCCCCTTAAGTTTAAATGCGTATAAATCATCCCATTGAGTATCTGCCAATTTAGAATTGGCAACAATATGCACCAAATTGAATGCCTGAGCCAATGCGCAATGAATATCTTCACCAAAGCCAACAACCATAGCATTCGGCTTATTATCAAATATTCTTATTGAATTTTTAGTCATTATCTTTGGGCAATGGGTATTAAGCTTTACGAGCGGATCAAATCACCAAAACACGCCCAACTAACAGGCGTACCAACGCTAACGTCTTTCACGATGCGTTGATTTAATACACGGTCAATTTCACGCGGCATCAAGCCAAAACCAGGTCGAACACTACGAATTGAATCTGCTGTCACCACGTCTCCAGCTTTGAGATCTCGGACAAAATATAGCGAGCGTCTAAATTTAACGTTTCCCTGCTCGCTTGATTTTCGTCCGTAATCAACCCTACCCAAGGCCTGCCATGCTGTCTTGGCTCCTTGGCACAGTGCCGCCATATCGGCTGGCTCAAGTGAGAAGCTGTCATCAGGCCCACCGCCACTGCGGTCTAAAGTGAAGTGCTTTTCGATAATGCTTGCACCTAACGCAACACTAGTGATAGCTGTAGTGTTATCCAAGGTGTGATCCGACAAGCCAGTAACCAAGCCGTACCTCTGCATCATGTCAGGGATGGTGTGTAAGTTGTAATCCTCGGCAGGCGCAGGATAGCCACTGACACAATGCAAAACAGCAAGCTCTTGGCAGCCGCCAACTCGAGCTGCATCAATTGCCTCTTGAATTTCTTCAGTATCAGCCATACCAGTCGAAATAATCATAGGCTTGCCGGTACTGGCTACATAGCGAATAAGTGGCAAATCCACCGCTTCAAACGATGCAATTTTGTATGCCGGTGCGTTGAGGTCTTCCAGCAAATCGACTGCTGTATTGTCAAACGGAGAGCTAAAAATAGTAATGGCCTGTTTGCGCGCATGTTCAAACAAGGGTTTATGCCATTCCCAAGGCATTTGAGCCTCTTGGTACAGCTGATACAGATTTTTCCCGTCCCACAGCCCTCCATGAATTTGGAAGTCTTCGGTTTGGCAATTTAGGGTAATCGTATCGGCCGTATAGGTCTGCAACTTGACAGCATCTGCTCCAGCCTTTTTAGCTTCGTCAATGATTCGCATTGCGACATCAAGCCGACCGTTGTGGTTAGCGGAGAGCTCAGCAATAACAAAAGGCGCGTAATCAACACCAATAGGACGGCCATTAATTTTTATTTCTGGAAAATTCGACATGCTTTAACCTTTTATATCACTGATGGCCACTGACTGGCCAAGAGCCCAAAACACAACACATCATGGTAAAACTGACCATCAAAATGCTGTTGACACAATCTACCTTCTTGGCGAAACCCAAGTTTTTTATGAAACCGAATCGAACGCTCATTAGACGCCAAAGCTTGGCCGCAGAGTTTATGCAATCTTATGGTTTTAAATGCGTAGGTCAATGCAGCCAGACCTAATCCGGCTCCTGAACCCTTTGGCGCGTCTGATGCGAGATAAAAGCCCCAATCAGCAACACCACCTTTGGCTACTTCATTGATTTGAACAAAACCTACTGGCACCCCTGCTCGCTCATGAATTAGAAGGTGACGAGCATCATCTTGTGATGCACGCGCAAACCACCGCGTGTGCTCGTCCAAACTGATTTCGTGCTGTGTAAACATGTGCATGCGAACGTCTGGATGATTGCGCCAGCGCAGTACGTCGGCCAAATCTCCGACAGCCATTGGACGAATAATTAACTCAGAGTTGTCAATCACACCGTTCCTTCATCGCTCGCAACACTCTAGCAACACCTTCACCATCTACCAAGTTACTGGCTATTGGCCCCATTCCTAATAAAGGAATCATGTCTAAGCTATCAAGTCCGCCTAGGTCTAGCAACTTAGCGGCCCCAACATCAACCAGAACTTCAGCCAAATGTCGTTGGTTGTCAGCTAACACCAACATAAGCGTAGGTAGCCCCAAACAGCAACGCTCCCAGGCAGTCGCGCCCGCAGCCCCAATAGCCAAATCACTGTCGGCCATCAGCTGCGCCATGTTGCCAACGCCAGACAAAATTTGTGTAGGAAATGGTAGCGTTAGAGCTTGGTTTTTTATTGTGTGTAAATGTGGTGCCTTGGGGCCCATAACCACAACCACACGACAGTCGATAGGTAAAACGCAGCGAGACAATGCATCCAACACTTGGCCTGTGGCGTTATCTTTATCAACGCCTCCCATGGTCACCAGCACTTGTCCAAGAGCTGGCTGTGCACGACGAAGCAGGCTGTAAGGTCTCAAGGCAACAAACTCAGGGCGAAGCAAAGCGTACATCGAACCACACAGCACACTACAGTCGCTGGGCACGTGAGGCTGGTAATCTGTCGCATCTCTACCCAAAGTTTGGTCAAGCAAAACATCAGCCACATGGGCTCGGTCCGCCAAATCATCAATGACCATCAAATACTGATAGAAATCGGTTAACTGCCGTTCCCACTGGGCATCCAACGCATAGTGGTCCACTACTAGCCAGTCTGGTCGAATAGACTCCAATAGCGAGGCACAAACTTGTGCGTCTCGCGTTTGGCTCGAACCTAGCCAATGTCCATGAGCAGTTTCACCAGAACCGTGGTTAGCGACAAAGTCCATAGCCAATTCGTGAACCTGAAAACCTTGATCGCGTATGTAATCAATGAGGTGGCCTTCGTGCGCACGACATATAAACTGACACTCAGCCCCCCGCTCGACCAGCGCATGCCCCAAAGTCAAGCAACGCATTACATGTCCAGTGCCGATGTCTATCGATGCGTCGGCGCGGAAAACTATGCGCATATCAGACGGCAAATGGCTGACGCACAGGTACCCCTGCAGCAGCCAGAGCCATCTTGGCTCCTGCAGGCGTTTGTTCAGTGAAATGAAAAATGCTTGCGGCAGCAACAGCTGAGGCCCCGGCATCTTTGACAGCTTGCACCATATGCTGGTAATTGCCAGCGCCGCCCGAAGCAATCACAGGAATATTGACCGCATTCACAACCGTCTCAATCAAGCCTAGGTCATAACCCTGCATGGTTCCATCTCGGTCAATTGAGGTAATGAGTATTTCACCCGCACCACGATCCTCCAACTCACGAACCCATTCAACCACCTCGCGACCGGTGGGTTGTAAGCCTGCTTGGCTGAAACACATCCAGGCATCATTCTGAAAACGTACATCCACACTGGCAACCACGCACTGAGCACCGTGCCTGTCGGCAATTTCGTTGATGAAACTAGGGCGAGCATAGGCGGCTGTGTTTACAGCCACCTTATCAGCTCCGGCTCGCAGCAAGCGCTGAACTTGATCAAGTTTTGTAATTCCACCGCCTATCGTTAAAGGCACAAAACAATCTTGACCAAATTCTGCAATCGACTCAAAGTCAGGGTCATCAGAAGACAGGTGTGCCACGATATCAAAAAGAGCCAATTCATCCACTTCGCGTTGGTTGTAGACCTTGACAGCTGGCAGCACTGGCCCTACACGTCGCCAACTGTCAAAAGCCACCCCCTTCACCAAGCCAAACTGCTTCCATAGCAAAGTCGGTATCACGCGCACCTTCAGCATACCGGCCCTTCAATAAAATTTTTGATTACTTTAAGGCCTGCTTTGGAACTCTTCTCGGGGTGAAACTGCGTACCCCATACATGGCCTCGACGTACAGCGGCTGTTACTCTGATACCGTAGTCTGTGGTGGCAATGACATCGGATATATCTTGTGCGTCAAAAGCGTAGCTATGGACAAAATAAAAGTCTGTTTCTGCAGGAATTTGTTGGAACAACGGATCAGCATCACCGCTGCTAGTTACGGCATTCCAACCTGCGTGGGGCACACGCAATTGGCAGCCCAAAACACTCAAATGCTTGACGTTACCCGGCACCAATCCCAAACCTGCAACCGACTCACCATTCACAGCACCTTCCGTGCTGCTGTCAGCCAGCAATTGCATGCCTACGCATACACCGAGAAGCGGTCTGCTATAGCCCAACACCTCTTCTTTGATGGCATCAATCCAATGCCCGACCTCCAACATTCGCACGCAGTCGGCAAAATTACCAACGCCTGGAAGTATTAGGCAGTCCGTCGCATGCATATCTGACGCTCGGTCAACTAGAACAGGCGTAACTCGCAAGACCTCCAAAGCCCTAGCTACAGAACCTAAATTTCCTACGCCGTAATCAATGACCCCGACTTTCATTCTTCAGCTTTCAGACATTGTCGTAGTTGATTTTTGTTAAATTGCCCTTACGGTCTTTGATCAAAGCGCCGCTGACATCGCGTTTAAAAATTTTCTTATTCGTGAATTGATCGCAAATCTTGATGAATTCATCTAGAGATATATCTAACGGCTCCAATGTATTCTCAAGTGTTTTACCGAGATATTCCCATGGAAACTGGCCATCCAGCCGTTTGACAATTGACAAGCCCAACTCTCGCGTCAATCTTCCTCGGCGAATATGCAAACACGCATGGTCTGTGGCACGACCAAAACCGAACTTTAGAAACTTAAAATATTCGTGTATCGCAACCTGATGATTATCAAGATTTTCATAGTTCACCATTGACCCAAGCGTTGGATGAGGAGGAACCTCAAAGCCGTATGCTTGAGCTACGAGCGTATTTGACAATCCATCCCAAGGAAGGTAATGACCAAGGAAAAGGCCTGTCACACCAACCCTTTTCAGGGCTGAATCTTCGGGATAAACATAAGGAATCAAATCTTTCGCACGTATTCCTTCATACCCGACAAGGTCAGCAACGCGCATCCCGAGCAAACCACCGAACTCTTCCAACCAAGCGCGATCCAGTGTATTGTTCTCGGCAGCACCAGCAGGCCCCCCATATTCATTTTGAGAATTTTCACCCCAAACAATCAATGGAATATTAAATTGAACTGCAGCGCGCACTGGTATAGTGAAAATTCCAACATGCTCAGCCCAAGAAATATCACCAACTTGCGTCAATCCAATCTTATTTAATTTGGAACGAATCAAAGGATTTGGAGAAAACTCAACATAATCGACCCCAAGTTTTTTGATATTTTCAATGTTGCGCCGACCAATATCTGTCACATCACAAGTCGTTGCCGTGACGCATAATGGATTCATGCCAAGCTCTAGCATTTGCAGGACTTGAAACGTACTATCTTTACCGCCGCTAACTGGAACAATGCAATCCCAATTGCTCTCACTTTTATTTCTGTATTTATCTAATATTTCAACCAATTGGGCTCGTCGCTCAGACCAATCAACCTCTTTTCTATTCTCATAACTCCTACAAGCATTGCATACGCCCTCTTCGTCCAAATGCAAGTCTGGCTTGGTGGACGGCATCACACATTTCTTACAATAAGTAAGCATTTTCAACCTTTTTATTTCAATTTGATTCTAAAAATCTAAACTTAAACTCAGCGACCTTCCAGTCTTCAACTGTATCAATGTCCTGAACCCTTTCACGAGGCAGTATCACTGGGACTGAGTTTTTTCCAAATATCGTTGAATGGCTAAGCCAAGCACTTGACTGCCCCCAATAGAACTGACCCGCGTCATGGAATACCTCTTCCAAATCTTGCGAGCGGGTATTAAAGTGTTCTGGGCTCAACATTTCCACTCGCTCGTCCGATCGAATACGAATTGCGCGTTGAATTGGAAAAGGATAACTGGTCACAGTAAATGCATATTGAGCATTCGATTGCCGCAACACTTCAAATCCTTTTCGCAAGTCTTGGGCCCGCACAAATGGCGCGGTCGCGTAAAGGCAGCAAGCATATTGCACTGGGCCAACTTGCTCGCTCATCTGGTGAACTGCATGGGCCACAACAGGAATAGTTCCAGTGTAATCATCCGACAATTCCTGTGGGCGCATGAAAGGCACTTCTGCCCCATGAGCACGAGCGACATCGGCAATTTCCTCGTCGTCGGTGCTTACTATGATGCGGTCAAAACAGCCAGAAGCCTTGGCAGCCTCGATAGACCAAGCAATCATAGGCTTGCCACAAAACGGCTTGATATTTTTACGGGGTATGCGCTTGCTGCCACCGCGCGCTGGAATAATGGCCAATCTCATTAGCAAAGCACCTGTTCAAGCACAGCCACCACTCGGTCTTGCTGAGCCTCTGAGAGGGTTTGATACATAGGCAGGCTGATGGCTTGAGCGTAGTAGTTTTGCGCCTCAGGAAAATCGCTCGGCTTGAAGCCCATGCGTTGATAGTAGGGTTGCATATGCACCGGTATGTAATGCAAATTCACACCAATACCCTGCTCTCGTAGCGCCTCAAACACCTGCCGATGACTCATGGTAAGTTTGTTCAACTGCAAGCGCACCACATACAAGTGAAGCCCAGAGTAACTATCAGGGTGTTGCCACGGCAAAGTCAATGGCAAATGAGCCAACAAGGCGTCGTAGCGCTTAGCCAGTACGTGACGCCGTGCCACGTAGTCATCAAGACGCGTCATCTGGCTTACACCCAAAGCAGCCTGCAATTCAGTCATGCGATAGTTGTAGCCTAATTCAATCTGCTGGTAGTACCAAGGCCCATCGGGTTCGTGTGTCATATGCGCCGTATCGCGCGTAATACCATGACTGCGCAGCAAGGCCATCTTGCTGGCCAACTCTTCGCTATTTGTCAGCGCCATGCCACCTTCTGCTGTCGTGATAATTTTCACTGGATGAAAGCTAAACACCGTAATGTCGCAGAACCGCCCATTACCAATAAATTCGTCTTGGTAACGCCCACCAATAGCGTGCGATGCATCCTCGATGATCTTAAAACCATACTCTTGACTTAAAGCGTATATAGCAGTCATGTCACAGGGCTGCCCACACAAGTGCACTGCCACCAATACCTTTGGTAATTTAGCCTGGTTCTTGGCCTGCTGCAGTTTACGCTCCAATGCTTTGGGGCATAGGTTGCAGGTGCGAGGATCAATGTCTACAAAATCGACCTGGGCACCGCAATACAAAGCGCAATTAGCAGAAGCCACAAACGTAACGGGCGTCGTCCAAAGCCAGTCACCCCGTCCCAGCCCCAAGGCCATACATGCGATGTGCAAAGCCGATGTGGCACTGTTAACTGCCAACGCATACTGAGCACCTACATGCTGCGCCACCAACTGTTCAAAACGAGGAACCTGTGGTCCTTGCGTCAGATAGTCAGACTGCAAAACAGCAACAACGGCGTCAATATCTGCTTGTGTTATGTCCTGTCGCCCGTAAGGAATCATTTTAGAAACCATTTTCAATCATCCTTCACCCAAACATACTCCGAGAGTTCTTTTATCGACAAAGGCTCCACGTGTCTTTTCCTTATTGAATCTAAAACCCTCGGCAGATCATCTTCAACACTAGCCCAATAAACCGGAGCCCGCTGCGCCGGTGACAGTTCATCAACCCTCTTGGCTGCAACCATTGGCGCCCTATTGCTGGCGTAATTTAAGAGAAGAACGGGGATGCCTTGCTCCAAAGCATCAAAAACCACAGACGATACTCCCTCTGTAACGATGAGATCAGATTTAGATAAAAAATCCTTATAACTATCACCCGAACAGTTGATTACATTCTTATTTGAAATCGAATCAATAATATCTACAGGATTGACGCCTCGACTAGTCACATCCGCATAGCCAGCATCTCTATCTTTGACTGTGGTTTTAATCCGAACACCAAGACTAACATCACCTATGAACGTAATAGCATGCACCAAGCTTTTCAAGCAAACCTGGGTCTCGAAGCAGCTGATTGTTAAACCATGATAACAATCCGACCATGACAAGAAGTTAGGCGCATAACCTACAAAATATTCCTTCTCAACACGAGATGTGTTAGCTTTATATTTTTTGTATATCAAATAGCGATCTCGTTCGATACGCTCCTCATCGGAATCTCGATTTGCCGTAATTTGTTGAGGCGACCTAGGAATAGCAACAGAGACTTCTGGATGGTCATTGTATATATTCTTAGAAAGAATATCCTTAATTTTTCGCTGCAATGCATTGCCTGTTACCACCATAGCGCCGTGTGAACTCATATAAGTTTTAACTCTAGCTTGAGCAAGTGCAGCCACAAAACCTGAATGAATGGGATCAGCAACATGATTGAACAAGGCGTGCTGAGGCAATCTAACTGATGAACTCAAAAATCTAGACATCGCCCTAAAACCCATATCAAACTGTAAATTGATCCTATTCAATTCTGCAAATACCAACTTAGCCAAGCTTTTGCCTAAACTTCGAGTTAACTTTTGCTCCACCAGCGCATTGATAAAGCGCGCCTTAGAGGAAAAAGGCAATCCAATATAATATGAGTTTTGAGATCTATATCTGCTTCGTAGATTCCTTAAAAACGCCCCAAGCCCGCAGCCATCATTTCCAACAAGTATGATATCCAAATCTACGGTAGATTCACCCGTTGAGAACTTCTCATTTCGTACAATTGGCGTTCTGAAATCAATATGGTAATTGTTTACTGCACTATTTTTTAAATATAGGTATGGGAAATGAGAAAAAGGCATCTTTGAAGTTGACGGCGCACAACTTGGGGGATGCTCCACACATCTGACAGCAAACTCTTTTTCAATTAGCTGTCGCATGAAGTGTTTATATATAGATGGTAATAAGTAAGCTATGCACTTCTCACGCCAAACCTTGACTTGGCCACATTCAGCCAAAACAGAATCTACAACATTTACAGCTTCTAAAACTGAATTTAGTATAAATTCATCGCTAGCTTGATTTAGCACTGGTGGGGCAACAAAATTCCCACCCAATCCCCTTGAAACTTGGTGTAAGTGGAAACTCCCACAAATAACCAAGTTATTTCTAGCAAATTGTTCTAGACGCTGCAGGTCACTATGATCTACAGCGATAACCGCTTGCTTATCAAGCAACATAACCTAACTCAATCAACTTGGTTGCATTTGAGCATGTGATCACGATATTCAAACCATTCCTTTGAATAGTCACAATCCGCCCATTGCTTAAAATACGGACCGCCCGTCGTGTAGTGGACAAGCGCTGCATCTGCTCTAGGAGCATCATAGCCAACAAGCAAATTCCACTCAGCAGGAATAGAACCGATTTCCGATTCATCTTTAAGCCATTTAAACTGATGCAACTCAAGACCGGTAGCTGTATTGACATACTCTGGTGTTAATGCCCTACATTTTTTATTATTGAACAATATCACGCTGGACCAATTTTTTTTCTCATATTTGGTTTGCACAGCATTTAAAAATTTAACCTCCTCTTTAGGCTGATGCTCGTGCTTCACACACATCACAGCATATTTTTCATCACGCATCGCCCAAAGCTTAGCAATATCATCCAGCATCAGCATATCGCAGTCCATAAAGATGGTCCAGCCTTCATACGTACAAAGATACGGAACTAGAAATCTTGAAAACGAAAAATCCGTAGATTGCAACGGACTCCTCTCGCGCCACATAGACCCGTTTAGCTGCGAAAGCATGAGCGGCGCTATGCTGACTGGGACAGATGAATTCACATGTATGCTATGCGAAAGCACGCTAAATGCGACAGCTTCCTTGGGGTCATAGCCAACAAAAACTCGTACCATCTTTTTAGTCCTTTCTTTTAATCCAAATTAATCCACTATTGTCTGAAACGACCATCCATTCATTGTAATCATTTATCAAACATAAAAACGAGTGACTGTCTAAAACATTTGACCAATCAAAATTCTGAGAAATAAACGCCCCCCCGCCCTTGACTCGACCGCTAATCGTTATCTCTTTACGCCCCCAGGGCCAAGCCACAGCAGATTGCGGGGCAGTCATTTGAATACCTCTTACTGACCCAGAATCTCGTTTAGAATAGATACTGAATTTATTACATTTATTAACCTTCACCCAAATCTCATTCTCGCGCTCGCTCACTAACTCGGTCATACAGATTGATTCTGCCTCGTCAATAATACGAATATCCGTGACATTCACGCCAACAAACTTTACGAAGATATCTTTATCTGAATTGTCATCAATGCTTATCTTAACATCTTGGAAATATTTAAATCCGAACCCATAATATCGCGGATCTAAAGTACGCAATTGCGCAATTGACATAGCATTTAAATTAAATGGGTAATTCGCTACTGCATATACCGCACCGCTGCTACTTTTTATAAAATCAGCCACATAGTTTTTATCAACCATCGGCAAGGGAAGATTATTTAAGCCTTTTGGCACCCCTATTAAAATACCTAGCTGCATCGCATAATCGGCATCCATCCAAATAACTTTGTCGCCAGCCTTTAACTGATTTAACTCATCTCCAACCAACCGCTCGTTTACAACATTTGGCCGAGATGACATATTTCTATAAAATATGGTCTTAAAGTAGGAGATTTGGGAAATGACCATCAATACAGCTAGCCCGTATACATACATTACCTTCTGGCTATTCCATCCCCACACATAACACTCATGAAAGAAAAAACCTAAAGAGTAAATAACCAAAGGAACTAATATTCTTGATGCCAACTCTCCAGGATACCCTTCTAAATGATGAAAAAGTGAGACTAGTAGAGCCCCGTAAAGGAGTGTAAATAAAATTGCTTTCCTGTCGAAAAATTTTCTTTTGCAAATGAAGATAACACATCCTGCAACAGCTGCTATAAAAATAAGCCGCTGATTTTTAGCAAAAATAAGCAACCAGTCATACAACCCAGCAAAATTATCTCTTAAGCCTGCAATAGTTATAATCCCCGTACCTCTCCCAGAAGCATAAGCACCTCCTATTTTTGCGCATAGTATTGCAACAGCAAGCCCAAAAATTAAGGCTGCAATCATTTTAAAACTTGATAAAGTTACTGGTTTATTTTCAAATGCATTAATTATCAAAATAACTGCAGCAACTGCCAAGTAAAAAAAACCTATTTGGTGACTAGTCACCACCAAAAAAGTATCTAAGAAAAACAACAAAGCAGATCTCTGACCATTTAATGCTAGCCCCCATAGAATTAATCCTAGAGAAAGCGTCAATACACTTGGGACCAAATAATGTATTCCCTGGTTGGGAAATATGGCGAATGACAAGCACAAAAGAACGAGGGCACTTGTTTGATCATTAAATAAGACCCTAGTAAAAAACCATATTGAATATGTCAGCACTACTGAAACTATGATCTCCAGCATAGCGAATGAGATTTTTTTCGTAAAGCCCATACTCTCGACTGCCGCGGCCATAAATGAATAAGGAGTAGCAGCAATAAAAGTACTCCTCATTAACACTCTAGCTCGATTAAACTCTAATGTATTATCGTCCGATAATGTTTCCCCTAGGATTTTGACTTGAAGTTGAATTTCCTGATATGGATCAGAATTTAGTATGTTACTCTTTCCAGATTGCAAATAAACCAAAGAGTCATCACCCAACCTTGCCCCTACCATTGAATAAATTGGCACATAAACCCAAAAAATTTTGACCAATAAAAAAAACAACGCAGCTAATATTGAATACGTCAATTGAGATTTAATCATTTTTATATTTTTCGATACTGCATCTACCACATCAAGATACTTTAGCTATTTTTGAAAAAAGTTAATAACTGCTTCTATAACTCGTTCCTGTTGAGCCCTGATGCCTATCCACAAAGGTAACCGCACAAGTCGATCCGAAAGATCCGCAGTAATCAGTAAATCCCCCTTAGTACGTCCCTTCTTCAACCCATATGGAGCGCTATGCAAAGGTACATAATGAAACACACAATGAATGTCTAGAGACTTCATTGCCGAAATAAACGCAGTTCGCTCTTCTAAATTATTCAACAAGAGGTAGTACATGTGAGCGTTATGCTGACAGTTATTCGGAAGGCTAGGCCTCTTCACATGGCCTTGCATCTCTAAGCATTCAAAAGCTTCGTGGTAAGCGGCCCAAACTGCCATACGACTGTTAGTTATGTTGTCCGCCTCCTGCAATTGGGCCCACAAAAATGCAGCAATGATTTCTCCGGGTAAATAGCTAGATCCCACGTCTACCCATGTGTATTTGTCTACTTGACCACGAAAAAATTGACTGCGGTTTGTTCCTTTTTCTCGAATCATCTCCGCACGTTCGGCGAACTTAAGGTTGTTTACCAATAGTGCCCCCCCCTCACCCGATATAACATTTTTAGTTTCGTGAAAGCTAAAGCACCCCATATCACCAATGGAGCCCAATGCGCGCCCCTTATAGGTTGACATAACCCCTTGAGCTGCATCTTCTATTACTGCCAAGCCATATCTATGTGCGATTTTCATGATCGCATCCATTTCACACGCTACACCAGCATAGTGGACAGGAACAATTGCACGGGTTCTTGGCGTGACTGCAGCTTCAATCAATCTCTCATTAATGTTAAGCGTGTCCTGTCGAATATCAACAAACACCGGCACCGCCCCCCTCAGAACGAAAGCATTAGCAGTCGACACAAAAGTGTATGAAGGCATTATGACTTCATCGCCGCACTGTATGTCAAGCAATAGTGCAGCCATCTCTAAAGCCGCGGTGCATGAATGCGTAATTAAAGATTTATGCGCACCAGTTTTGACCTCTAACCATTCTTGACAATATTTCGTAAAGGGCCCATCTCCACTTAGAACACCATTCTCATGCGCCCTAAGAATATAAAGTGACTCATTTCCGGTTAGAAATGGCTTATTAAATGGGATCATATATTTTCTTCAATGCTTTCCATTACGAAATTTTCTGATATTTTCTTCAATGCTTTCCATTACGAAATTTTCTGATAAAAATTATTATCGCAAATGCCCACTCCACATTAGCCAATTAAAATTTAATTTTTGAATACAACGTTCTTCATTGAAACATATAGAAATATTGCAATTATAAAAATCGAAACAAGTTGTACATATTCATGCTGAAAACCAAGCAATTCATGCAATACATAAAGCATTAATAAATTCAAAAAATAACCAACTAGATACAACAAAATATATCGAAAAAAAATCAGCCCTTGAAGCTGTTTTTCATGGCGTTGAAAAGTTAATTTACGATGACTAAGAAATCCCATTAGAACACTAATTGGATAAAAAATTGTCACTACAACTAACGGCCGCATGCCAGCATTAGTCAACATTAGATATATTAAATACCCTAACGAATTCAGGCTCAAACCAACCAAAACATAACGAAAAAATTCTTTGTATCTAAAAAAAAGCATGATTAGAACATTTAATCCACTTTTACAGCCAGTAATTTTTGCAAGTTAGGTGCAACCTCTCGCATCTGGTCAATGCTATCGTGCAATACAAAGACTATGCCAAATTTATGAATACTTGGATCCACGACCAATTCACCTTCCTTTGCCCATATTAATTTATCTATAATTTTTACATTTGTTTCTGCATCAAAATCAAAACCAATAAATACACCACTTGAAGATGCCATCAGGCAATGACGAGTAACAGGTTGAGTTATTGGCATCTGGCTAATGCCATCAGTTGTTAAACCACTACACGCTGCGATAATCCACTCTGCATATGGAGCTCCAGTTGCATGACGAACTAAATCCACATATAAATCACCAGGAGAACGTCGGCATATTTCGATAATTACAGGATCCCCTTCATAAGGCTCAATGAATTGAACATGAAAAATTCCGTCAACCAGCTTAAGCTCATTAGCAATAGTTTCGCTATATTCCTTCATTTTTCTTATTGACTCAGAACGACAGCTAGATGGTGCCGAAGCAGCAGAAACCAAGTATGGTGATAGATGGTATTGCTCATTATCAGTAAAATAAAACCGTACTCGACCATCAATTAAAATAGCACTGTACCCATGTCGATTCCCTTCCACAAACTCTTCAACCACAATCCGTTTAGCTTTCGAAATTAAAAAAGCACTCTCTGCGGCACGTAAGGCTTCAGTATAATTGTCGACTCGCGATATTCCCTTTCCACCCGTCAAGTCAACTGGTTTAATTATTATTGGAAATCTTAATTCTTGAAGTGCATCTCGAACTGCCGAAATATTGCCGCATCCGAAAGCTCGTGGACTTGGAATACCAAGTTTCCTTGCAAATTCACGATATTTATCTTTATGATGAATGATGCTAGCAATCTCTATTGAGTCATGACCTGGCAAGCCTAAATGCTCAGCAACATATGATGCTGTTAAGGCAGAAAAATCATTACAGGAAGCACAAATTGCATCAATATCGAGCTCTCTGGAAATAGCGAGCATTGCCTCTGCATCAGAGAAATCAGCAAGACAAATCTCATCAGAATATTCATGACCCAAATCATTTATTCTATTTCCACTAGTAATAACGTGAAACCCTAGTCGTTGCGCAGCTTTAATTAAAGGAATATCAGAATGAGCACCACCAGCGATAAGTAGTCTAGGTTTATTTTTTTTAATATTCATTTGTTATTTGGGATAAAAAACATAACCGTCTCAGTAACACCTTCAGTATAATGCCTTAGATATAAATCGTAGTCATTCCTACATGAAAGTATATGTCTAGGTATTAGGCGCAAATCATCTGCTTTATGATAGACACTTATAGCCAAACGTGGATGATATTTTTTTATAGACTCTTGTGCCCCCTCCAATGCATTTAGTTCGCCCCCCTCTATATCCATTTTTAAGAATGTAATCGGCTCGTTGATGACGTTATCAATTAGTCCAACTTGAACAAATTGGTCACCTGTATCGCAAAATCGGGATGCAGATCCCCCTGCCTCAAAAGTCAATATTTCTTCGCGATTCGATGCCCCAATGGCATGATAGTTAATGTCACGATTTGAACCAATTCTAATTTTCACCTTCTCCATATTTCTAGGATCAGGCTCAAACACATGAACTGTTTGATAGCCCGGACAGTAGCGTATAAATTCAGCAGTTGTAAACCCATCAAAACAGCCTACATCAACAAATGACTCCCCCTGATTGGCCAAGTTCAGAAATGGCTCAAAGTACTGGCAATCTTGTTTATTTTCAAATCCATGCATATACAATAGATCGCGAGACAATCTGAAGTTAATTAATTTTTTAAGTATGGACTTCGACTCGCCATCCTTAAGACGCTCTAGCAACCACTCATAATCATCAGAAAAATTTTTGTACTCAGCATCAAAATCCCCTAAAAACATTACATGCAATAAATTCAAACCAGAATACTTCTGAAATGAGTAATAATCAAGCACATCTCCATAAGCATTAATATTATTCATTGCAGTCAAAGGCCTCTCGCCAACTACAGCACTGACAATCATTCCCCCAGCTTGTATTGCATTACTTTTAAAGATAGGCTTACCACAGTACTCTTTTGCATCGAAATAGTCATCTATAAAACCATCTATATCAACTAACTTTGCAATACTTTCTGCCCATATATTACAACCAAAAATATATTTTTTTTTTGTAGTAGTCAAAAATGTAGCGCAAAAATTCCGCGCATATTCTTCTTTATGATGATAATAATTAAATGATGACTTCATGATTATGAACCAAATAATATTAGTTTAAGGACACCCATTTGTGGGTTTTGGCAGAAAGGTTTGCTGCCTCAAAAAATATTAATCCATGTCGAGCCTTCTCTGCTGAAAATACATAGTCAGTATCAAGCCGCACATTATTCAATCTAGATTCCAATTGACTTGCAATATCCATATACATATTAGCAAATGCCTCAATAAAACCAGAAGGATGTCCCGCTTTAAATCGGTGATATCTACTCTCACAAGCAACAATTAACGAAGAATTAGTTCGGTCTAGTTTTAATTGATTTCCTAAATTATCCGAATAAATTATATATTCAGGTTCCATTTGATACCACTCAGCAGATCCTTCATTTCCGTAAATTCTAATTCTCAATCCATTGCGGTTGCCTAGCGCAACCTTACTATACCAATAACAGCACTCTAATTCGTTGCTGTATCTAGCAATAATCATTGCGTTATCTACAACTTGCTTGAATCTCCCGAAACTATTTTGAGTAGCCACGACCTCAAGAGCTTGCTCACCAGTCAAAAAATCTACTAAGTGATGCATGTGAACTCCAAGATCCAACGATATTGTTGGAATTGCCGCATCATTTAAACGCCATTCCTGTGGAACCATTGGCTTACCATTTTTATCTAACCTAGAAAACCCCTCTTGCGGCATTTCTATATGAATTTGTTCAATTTTCCCGAACTTTTTACTTTTAATCATTTGGCGTAACTCACGCACCATCGGGTAACCCGTGTAATTATATGTCATGGCGAGAAATCCACCATTCTGCGAAACAATAGACTCTATTATCTCAGCATCCGCACTATTTCCAACAAGTGATTTTTCACATATTACCGCGTAGCCCAACTCTATTGCTGCAATTACTGGCTCAAAATGCTCTGGCGTCGGCGTCAAAACCACAATCGCATCTAACCTTTCTCTCTCAGAATTCAACATCGTGCGCCAATCGCTGTAAATACTCTTATCATCGACGCCCCATTTTTGCCCAGTTATTTGATTTAGTTGCAAATCTCTACTGAAACAACCTGCTTTTAATTTAAACAGCCCATCCATTTGAATAGCAGAAAAATGTGCCGTACCTATTGCCGAATTTACGCCGCCCCCGACAAATCCGAGATTTATTCTTCTGTACATAATAGCCTGTCTTTTACTGTTGAATTAATTTGGAGCTCATCCAATTTCAGCTTGAGGATAATTTAGTTAAATGCATATTAAAATATTTGGATAGTAAAAAATTAAACCCGACCTCAGGCAACCTATCAACACCTTTTTGCTTTAATAAATTATTAAGTTTTGGCAACCGATAGTACGGAACATAAGGAAAAAGATGATGTTCAGCATGATAATTCATATTTGCATACATAAACCCCAGTGCGACAGGCAGATTAATAGTCCTCGAATTATGTAGCCATCCCTTATCTCGATTTTCTTCCAACCCTATATGTTGAGAAATAGCTAACATAGAATTTAAAAATTTCCCAGTAAATGGCGCGATTAAGAAAATGAAAGCCAACAACCAATATCCTGTAACTTGGTACAGACACCATGATAGCCCGACATTAAGAAGCAATATCATAGAAGCGTGAAATGCGACAATTCCCCTATTTTTACCAATTGCTTTGATTCCAAATAGATTGCATCTAAAATATATCTGAAATCCAAAAAGATTTGTAACGGCGTAGGCAATCTGCTTAGCAAATACAACATAGTCGAAAATAATAAAGCGAGCACACAAAATTACACGACTTGGCAATACTCTATAGACCTCAACATCGTGCTGCATAAATGTATCTTTATGATGAATTCTGTGACTAATAGAGAAGTAATATGGATTATTCCATGTCAAATAAGAACAAATATAAAATAAAATTTTATTGGTTTGTTTATTAGTAAATACTGTCCCATGATTCAGCTCATGAGCGATACCGGCATAACCGAAAAAGTGCCAGAGCATAGAGTTTATATAAGCCAGAAAAACCACATTCAAATATGCCGAATTACGTAAACAGTATATTATACCCGCATACAAAACGATATGGATTATTACTCTCAATAAAATATGAAAAGTTGCTATGAAATTATTTCTAAGTGAAATAATTTTTTTTTCATCGCTAGTTAATTTAATCACAACAACACCTCAAAAGAATATTAACTATCTGGGAAGTTAATAAATTGGAATGCGATTAAACTATTTTCTATGTGAAAAATCAAACTATCATGAGCCAAAGAATTAATATAATCCGACACTTCAGTGTGCAAGCCAGAGGAAAAGTCGTGCCAAACAATGACGCCTTTATTAACTACTTTTCGTGCATTTTCGGTGTCCGCTTTTACGATTTCAATCGAATGCCCCCCATCAATGAAGACTATTTCTGCCGACTCAAATTCGGTTAAAAAATCAAGCATAGTCGAATCTGATTTAACCATCCGCAAACGATTGATTTGCGATGAAGTTATACCGTCAAGATGAGGTTGACCTTCTAATGCCTGTATAACTCGAAGATAATCATCGTTATATACTCCATCCTTGCGCGCTAACGCCTCATCGGTTGCACTCACTCCCTCAGTTAGTACAGTAGGCAGATCAATAGTAACTACTTCACACTCATTATTTGTGTTATCCAAAAGCAGTCGCGTTGTAAAACCCTTAAATGTTCCAATTTCAATGCACCGTTTTGGTTGAAATAGTTTTACGAACAAAACAAGTGCCACCTGGTCTACCAATGTTATGCTTCCCATACCAATCGGAGGCAATTGAGATAGATAAGCTTGCTCCAACTTGTAATACTGACCAAGCTCTAAAAGAGCTCTTAACTTAATGCAATGGAGTCCTTTGTTATGACTTCTCATACAATTAAGAAACATTTCTTTTGAGGTTATTACTTCATTCATTGTTAGTTCCTTACAAATTAGTTGTCTTAATTTTTTGTTGCATTGCTTACGTCTCACCACATCTTCAGCTAACAGAATTCGTTACTGACTTTTTCCAATATCAAACGTTGATTCATTAATAATATAAAGAGGCCTTTGCTTTACCTCATCAAATATTTTTCCGACATAAAGACCAACTATCCCAACAGTCCCTATAATTAGCCCCGTCGCAAAACACAACGATACAAAAAGGCTTGTCCAACCCTCAACTGGTTTTGCGTATAGCAAATATCTAAAAATTATATAAAATGCAGAAATCATTGAGATAGAAGAAACAATAAATCCAAATTTAATAGTTAGCCGCAACAATTTATCTGAATCAGCAAGAATACTATCTATTGCTAGCCCTATTGCTTTTGATAGAGTGTAGCCCGTTTTTCCATAAATCCGTGCAGAATGTATTACGTCAATCTCTGCGCGCTTATACCCCACCCACAAAACAAAAAGACCAAACGAACGATTCTGCTCTTTCAGTAATCTAATACTAGCAATGACTTTTTGCGAATAAATACCAAAATTACTCATCCGATTATTTACTTTTCGCTCGCTAAAGTATTGGTAAATATAGAAAAATAATTTCGATAGATTTCTCTTTACCCAATTATCTTGTCTTTTCGATCTGCAAGCTAGAACAATATCGAAACCTGTATTTGCCTTTTCATACAATCGAATAATTTCTTCGGGATTATCTTGTAAGTCGCAATCCATTACAACAACCCAGTCTCCAAATGCGAAATCAATACCCGCAGTTACTGCGTAGTGTTGGCCAAAATTTCTTGCTAAACTTATGCCTTTAACTCTATTATCTAGAGCTGCAAATCGATTAATAACAGACCAGCTTTCATCTGGACTCGCATCATTTACTAAGATAATTTCATAGTTGTCAGTAATTTTACAAAGCTCAGCATGCAAACGAGCACATAATTCGGGAAGCGCTTGAACACACCCGTAAACTGGCGAAACTACTGAGATATGCGGCTTTTTCATGAAAATATTTCAATTAAATGGTTTACGAAAAACACCTAAAACAGACGTGCCCCAAGGCAAACGCCACCAATGACCTAATGGCGTTTCTGCAGCAAAGATTGTACTCAACACGCAATTAATAGGCTTGGTTGGAATTGCATGCTGCCTTATTGATAGTGCTTTTTTATCAATCTCGTTCAATTTATTGATACTAGGCTTCATTCTGCTTAATAAATACAATGGGCTAAGGAAAAACATAAAATAGCGGGCGTCTAGCAGGGTTAAACCGGTTGCTGTTGCCAAACGACTAAAGTCATCCCTAACGTAACGGCGGCGATGATGAGCAAGATCGTCGTTGTAACTCCAAAATTGTTGAAATGCTGGGGTTGTTACAAACAACAAACCACCTGGTTTCAGAGCATCCTTCGCCTGCTCCAAAGCTCGCTGGTCATCTTGAAGGTGCTCAATGACATCTAAAAGGAATGCGACATCCCATGCTTCGTGCATGCGCAGATCCATTAGATCAATTTGATAGCGCTGCGCACTTGGCGGCAATACATACTCTGCATATTTAAGCGCCTGCAACGATGAGTCGGCAAGCGCGAGTTGGTCAAACATGGCCGGTCGCTTTGCAGCCAGGTACTGAACCCAACCGCCCGCACCACCACCTAAGTCTATGGCACTCCCAATAGTTGATGTCTTTGGGAACTGCCGCTCCAGAGCAGCCAGCAAAAATCTATGCCGTCCACGATACCAAAAATGCCGCTCTTGCATCTCCCGTAACATCACGAAACCCTCCTGCTCGTATTCCTCATTACGGTGCGTAACAGGTGTTTTCGTCAAATAAATATTGCTAGAGTCAAGTTGATAATTCATAAAAAATCATGTAGCGCTATTTTCAACGGTCTCCAAATGTGGCCCCATAGTTAATGAGGTTTTGAAAACTACATTTGATGTTTTATTTGAATAACCTGCCTAAATCACACCAATTTTTTCTTTGTTTATGTCAATCCATTTTTTTAAATCGGCATCTGCCATCCATTCAGCATTGTTATCGCTCGCGTAAACAAAGCCTTCGGGTACTCTTTTACCGTCTTTAATTCGCTCTGGGGAACTTGCCCAGTCATTGATCGTTGGCAAAATTTTGAAATGCTGGGGATATTCATATGTGTAGTAAGCGTCTTCAGGGCTAATCATTTGCTCGTGTAACTTTTCACCTGGACGAATACCTACAATTTCTTGCTTGCACTCTGGCGCAACAACACGCGCCAAATCTGTAACCTTCATAGAAGGAATTTTTTTAACGTAAATTTCTCCGCCTATCATGTCTTCAAAAGCATGCCAAACCAGCTCGACACCTTGCTCTAATGAGATCATGAAGCGCGTCATGCGGTCATCTGTAATGGGCAGCACGCCTTTGTCGCGGATGGACATAAAGAATGGAATCACAGAGCCGCGAGAGCCCATTACATTGCCATAGCGCACAACGGCAAACCGTGTGTCATGGCTACCAGAGTATGAATTACCCGCAACAAACAATTTGTCTGATGCCAGTTTGGTTGCACCGTATAAGTTAATAGGGCTTGATGCTTTATCTGTTGACAGCGCCACTACACGTTTAATTCCCCGGTCAATACAAGCATCAATCAGGTTCATTGCACCGTTGATATTGGTTTTGACACATTCAAAGGGGTTGTACTCAGCGGTTGGAACGATTTTGGTAGCCGCAGCGTGAACCACATAATTAACACCATCTAGCGCACGGTACAGACGATCTCGATCGCGCACGTCGCCAATGAAAAATCGAACACGCGGGTCGTCTTTATAAAGCTTGGCCATTTCCCACTGCTTCATTTCATCGCGCGAGTAGATGATGATTTTGCGTGGGTTGTATTTAGCCAGTGTCATGGGTACAAATGTGTGCCCAAAAGACCCTGTGCCGCCGGTGATGAGTATGGTTTGTTGTGACAACATGGCTAATTAGCTTTCAAATTTTTGGATGGTTTTACAGATTTGATGGATATCTTGTGCTGTATGCCCGTACGAAATGGGCAGACTTAGCTCTGTGTCATGCAGCTCCTGCGCAACAGGGTATTGGCCTGAAAGCAAGCCTTGCATGGCACGTTGTTTATGTGGCGGAATGGGATAATGAATTTCGGTTTTAACGTTGTGCCGCAACAAAAATTCTTTGAGAACGTTTCGTCTTGTGCTGCGTATGCCAAAGATATGAAAGACATCAAATTCATCTAGGTTTACAACGGGCAATTTGACGAAACTTGGAAGTTCGGCAAAGTAAATATTGGCTAACGCTCTCTTGTGCTCGGTCATGGCATCCATGTGTTTGAGCTTGACGCGAAGCATGGCTGCTTGTATTTCATCTAGTCGCGAATTAACACCCACATATTCGTTGACGTATTTTTGCTTCGAGCCATAGTTGCGCAGGTGGCGCAAGCGGTCAGCCAGCTCGTCGTCATCTGTCACGATTGCGCCAGCATCGCCCACAGCACCTAAGTTTTTGGTGGGGTAAAAGCTAAAACAGCCAGCATCACCAAAGGTGCCTGTCATCTTGCCGGCCAACTTTGCACCATGGGATTGAGCGCAGTCTTCAATGACCTTTAAGCCATGCGCTTTGGCAAATGCGCTAATGGTATCCATACGACACGCTTTACCAAACAGATGCGTGACGCAAATGGCGCGCGTCTTGGGCGTGAGCGCCGCGGGGAGCAATGCGGGGTCCATGTTGAAGGTTTCAAGCACGGGCTCTACCAACACCGGATGATGCCCCGCCCTTAGGATGGCCAAGATGGTGGCGATGTAAGTATTGGATGCCACCAGCACTTCGCTGCCTTTTGGCAAATTCAAAGCCTCAATCGACAAAATAAGGGCATCTAAGCCATTGGCCACGCCAATGCAGTGCTTAGCCCCCACGTATTGCGCAAACTCTTGCTCAAACGCACTGACTTCTTGCCCCAACACATACCAACCACCTCTAATCACGCGCGATGCAGCAGCTTCAAGTTCTGAAAAGTAGGCTGAATTTGAATTGGCTAGGTTTTCGTACTCAATCATCATGCACTCTCATAAGGGGTGTCGATGTATTCACTTCTGTCATACGGATGTGATGACACTACCAGCAGGACAGCGCCTTTACCAAAAGTCATGGTGTGCCAGTCTTTAGGCTCGACAATTAAGCATTGACTAGGCTTACTGAGCTGAATTGTTTCGACGGTGATGCCGTCGTTCATGTAGATAGACACCTCGCCATTCAGTGCGATTAAGGCTTGCCGTGTGTGGGTGTGACGATGCCCGCCTCGGGTTTGTCCATCTGCACCATAAATCCAGTAGGTTCGCACCACCGTGAATGGCAACGCATTTTCTAATACCGTCAGAGCGCCGCGGGGGTCACCAAACGTAGGCAGGTTGAGCGTGGTGAAGTGGTTAGCCATGGTGTGCCTTTAGTCTTTGCCAAATAGATCGCGCGTGTACACCTTGTCTGCCACGTCTTGCAGGTCGGCTTGCATTCGGTTTGCAATGATGACATCGGCTTTGCGCTTGAAAGCATCAAGGTCTCGGTAAACAGGGGAACGGAAGAACTCGTCTTCAGTCAGCACGGGCTCATACAAGATAACTTCTACCCCCTTGGCCTTGATACGCTTCATCACACCCTGAATGCTGGATGCCCTGAAATTGTCAGAGCCCGCCTTCATGATGAGACGATAGATACCCACAGTTTTGGGTTGTCGCCGCAGTACATCCTCAGCCACAAAGTCTTTACGCGTGGCGTTGGACGCCACGATGGCGTTGATGAGGTTTTGAGGAACGTCTTGGTAGTTGGCCAGCAGCTGCTTGGTATCTTTCGGCAAACAGTAACCGCCATAACCAAAGCTGGGGTTGTTGTAGTGGTTGCCAATACGAGGATCTAAACAAACGCCATCAATGATTTGCCGCGTGTCTAAGCCATGCATTGATGCATAGGAGTCCAACTCATTGAAGTACGCCACACGCATGGCCAAGTAAGTGTTGGCAAACAACTTAATAGCCTCAGCCTCGGTGCTGTCGGTGAACAGCACGGGCACGTTTTGCTTAATTGCCCCCAGCTGCAAGAGCGCTGCAAAGCGTTGCGCCCTTTCAGACTTCTCACCCACCACAATGCGGCTGGGGTGAAGGTTGTCGTAAAGCGCCTTGCCTTCTCTCAAGAATTCGGGTGAAAAAATGAGATTGGGCGCATTGAGTTCTTCACGTGCTTTTGCCGTGTACCCCACTGGGACAGTTGATTTGACAACCATGACTGCATTCGGATTGATGGCTTGAACATCACGAATGACCGCCTCGATGGAACGGGTGTCGAAATAGTTGGTTTGAGGGTCGTAGTCGGTCGGCGTAGCAATCACCACAAAGTCAGCGCCCTCGTAGGCTTCGCGCTTGTCGAGAGTGGCTCGAAAATTGAGTTTTTGGGTTTTTAGGTACGCCTCAATTTCCACATCTTCAATGGGCGACTCTTTGCGATTGAGTTTTTCAACCTTGCTTGCGACGATGTCAAGGCAAACCACTTCGTTGTGCTGGGCCAGCAGGATGCCGTTAGACAACCCAACATAGCCAGTTCCAGCAATCGCAATTTTCATAGTCATTCAACGCTGACGCTTTGGGTGTAACCGTGCTTCTTTAAAAGCGCATGCTTTTTAGCTTCTTCTAGGTCCGTCGCCACCATCTCAGCACACATTTGTTGCACGGTGATCTCTGGCGTCCAGCCCAGTTTGGCTTTGGCTTTGGAGGGGTCACCCAGCAAAGTTTCGACTTCTGTGGGGCGGAAGTAGCGCGGGTCAATCTTGACCACCACGTCACCCACCTTAAGGCCAGGGGCTTTATCACCCTTAATGGCTGCAACAGTGGCAGTTTCGTTCACGCCTTCACCTTGAAAACTCAAGGC
>JACCEA012221406.1_pt1 | contig 38798 bp, 30 predicted proteins | sample 7449851 | NCBI WGS metagenome assembly JACCEA01 (sample SAMN15323453, study PRJNA562643) | freshwater metagenome | isolation source: river surface water | place: USA:Blue River Watershed | collected 2017-08-18 | reverse complement strand
TTGAGGGTGCCCACATTGGCCGTGGTGATGTTGCCGGTTGTGGCAACCAGGGTGCCCGTGGTCACGGTGTCGCTACCGATCTCAACCCCCCCGATGTTGGCAGAGACCGCCGTCACCCGACCAAGGTCCGAGACCTGGAATTTGCCACCGGCCAGTTTGGCGGAGCCGTCATCGGCGATGCTGGCCTTGTTGTTTTTCAGTGCAAAACTGGTCGAGGCCAAATTGCCGTAGACATCGATGGTGACATTGTTGTTGGCCAGTTTGGCCGAGCCGTCGGCATTGATTTTGGCTCCGCCGTCGGCAAAGGTGGCAGAACCGTCGCTGGCGATGCTGGCCTTGTTGCTCTTCAGTGCAAAACTGGTCGAGGCCAGATTGCCGTTGCCATCGATGGTGGCCTTGAAGGACGCAAAACTGGCCGAGCCATCGGCGTTGATCAAGGCATTTCCATCGGCCAATCTGGCCGAGCCATTGGCGTTGATCACGGCCTTGCCATCGGCCAATCTGGCCGAGCCATCGCCATTGATCAAGGCCTTGCCGCTGGCCAAACTGGCCGAGCCATCGTTGGCGATCACGGCCTTGCTGTCGGCAAAGGTGGCAGAACCGTCGTTGGCGATACTGGCCTTGTTGTTTTGCAGTGCAAAGCTGGTCGAGGCCAGATTGCCGTTGGCATCGATGGTGGCCTTGGTGGACGCAAAACTGACCGAGCCGTCGGCATTGAGCAGGCTCTTGCCGCTGCCAAAGCTGCCCGAACCGTCGGCATTGATGGACGCCTTGTTTGCCACCGTGAGTGTGCCGTCGGCCCCCACCACGAACTGGTTGTTCGCCGCAGAGAAGGTGCTGTTTGCGACCACCGCGCCGGTGGCGCTGACGGTGAAACTGCCGTTGCCCGCCCGCAAGGCCCCGTCGGCGCCAACCGAGAACTTGTTGCCAGCGGCCGTGATTTCGCCGTTGGCGCCCACATTGAAGTTGTTGCCTGCCGCAGTGATCGCCCCTTTGGAGTCCACCACAAAGTTGCCACCTGCGGCCGACAGGGTACTGGCCGCGACCACCGCCCCAGCAGAACTGACCGTGAAGTTGCCATTCGCCACACTGAGAGCGCCCGTGGCCGTGATCGCCCCCGACGAGACCGCGCCGTTTTGCGACACCACGAACGCACCGTTGGCCGCCGACACCACGCCGTTGGCACCGTTGAGCGAAATCGTGCTCCCGACATTGACCGCGCCGGCAAAGGTGGTGACGCCCGACGCAGCGCTTTGGTTCTGGGCCTTGGACTCCAGAACACCGGCCCTCGTTTCCAGACTGCTTGCACGGGATTCCAGGGCCGTGGCGCGCGATTGCAGGGCCGCCACATCGGTGGCGGTGCTGTCGGCCTTGGTGATCACCGCGGCCAGGCGGGTTTCGTTGTCGGCCTTCAGGTTGGTGGCCGTGATCGATCCGTTGACCGACACCACCGACCCCGACACGGTGATTTTGGAGGTCAGCGACGACACATCGGTCTGCAACTGGGTGATGGCGGCGGACTGGTCGGCCGGAATGATCACCTGGGTGGTGCCATTGATGGTCAGCGTGCGGTTGGCAGCGTTGTAGGTGATGGATGAACCCGAACCCGTCAGGGCCTCGGTGACCAGCAGGTTCAGTTGCGCAAGGGTGGCGGTGCCGCTGGCGGCTGCGGTTTTGGCGTCTTGCACTGCAAGCGCATAGGCCGCGCTGACCGATGTACGCAGTGCGCTGTAGGTGGGCGTACTGGGGATATGGCTTAGGCGCAACCCCACAGCCACCGCTTGGTCGGCATTCAGAATGTCCTTGGTGCCGTCGTTGTTGTGATCGTAATTGGCCATGGCCACCACGGTGGCAATTTGAACGGCATTGCCCGATGCGATCATGGCCGAGGCGATGTCCTGCACCGCCGCCTGGAAGTTGGCGTTGTTCAGGTTGGCATTGCTGACAAACTTGTAGGTTCTGGCACCGTCGGCACTGTTGAAATAGAAGCCGGATGCGTCGACGGTCACGATGGTGCCAGCTCCCAGCCCCAGCATTGGGGACGGGACGCTGATGCTGTTGGTGACATCGTCATAGGTGAGGTTGATACCGTCCGAGTTTTGGAAGGTGTACGAGGCCGCCCAGACCGAACCGCCCGATAAGGCGCAGGCCACGGCGACACCGGCCACCTTGATGATCGAAAACCGTGATTTTTTTCTGAACATGAGATCCATCCCTTGGGTTGTTTTGTGGAAATTCAATGGTCCGGTGGGCCCAGTGCTGCCCCATGCCCCCCGCCGCCGCATGAGGAGACCGCAGGTGAACAAGACAGGTCTTGCTCCATGTGCCATGAGCACCCGCGATGCATGGCGCCCAGGACCAGACCGCAGCCGCCCTCGACATAATATCACCTAGTAGCTCATATTCTCTCTTTTTTATTTCCTTCAGATTCACATGAAAACAACATCCAACACCAGCGTCAACAAATTGCTTCTCACCTTGCCCAAGGTCACCCTGCACGAGCATCTGGATGGGGGGCTGCGCCCCGCCACCCTGCTGGCCCTGGCACGGGCGCAGGGGGTGGCCCTGCCCCACACAGACCCCGATGCGCTGGCGCAATGGCTGCTGGCCCAGGCCAACAGCGGCAGCCTGGCGCAATACCTGCGGGCCTTTGACTGGACGGTGCCGCTGATGGCCAGCGAGGCCGCCTGCGAGCAGGTGGCCTACGAAGCGGCCGAAGACGCCCGGGCCGAGGGTTGCGTGCTGGCCGAGTTCCGCATGGCGCCACAGTTGCTGGCGCCACACGGGCTGCCCGCCGACCGTGCGCTGGCGGCCATGCTGCGGGGCCTGCGCCAAAGCCCCTTGCGCAGCGGCCTGATCGTGTGCGGCATGCGGCACCACACGCCCGAACAGACCCTGGAGGCGGCGCGGCTGGCGGTTCGCCACCAAGCCGATGGGGTGGTCGGTTTTGACCTGGCCGGCCCCGAGCTGGGCCATCCGCTGGAGGTGCACCGACCGGCCATCCAGACCGCCCTGGCGGGCGGGCTGGGCCTGACCCTTCACGCGGGCGAAGCCGGCAACGGCCTGCAGGTGCTGCGCGCCGCCGCTTTGGGCGCGCGGCGCATCGGCCACGGTGTGCACATCATCGAGCGCCAGGAATGGACCGAACAGGCGCGCGATCTGGGCCTGCATTTCGAGGTCTGCCCCAGCAGCAATGTCCACACCGGCGCCGCCCCCAGCCTGGCCGATCACCCGATCCGCGCGATGCTGGCCGCGGGGCTGTCGGTGTCGGTGGCCACCGACAACCGGCTGATGTCGGCCACCAGCCTGTGTCAGGAGCTGGGTGCCTTGCACGCGCACACCGGGCTGACCCTGGCGCAGTTGGCCGAGATGCAGTCGGCTGGGATCCGGGCTTCGTTCCTGCCCGCCGATTGGCGACGCGATGCCCTTGGCGCGCTGTCACAATGGCAGGCCACGCTGCCCTGAACCTTTGATCATGCGCCCCTTCCTGCAACGAATGGCCACCGGTCTGGCCCTGCTCCTGCTGACCAACTGGGCCCAAGCCCAGGCCCCGGCCGCCCAGGGCCTGACCCTGCACCTGGCTCACATCAACGATCACCACTCGATGCTCGACGAGCGTCCGCGCACCGAGATGCGCCTGCTGGGCGAACCGGCGCAAGTGAGCCTGGGCGGCTTTGCCCGCGTGGCGCAGGCCATGCGCGAGTTGTCGCAGCAGCACCGCCCCTTGCTCAAGCTGCATGCGGGCGACGCCATGACCGGCAGCCTGTACTACACCCTCTTCAAAGGCAGCTCGGATGCGCAGCTCATGAACACGGTGTGCTTTGACGCCTTTGTGCCGGGCAATCACGAGTTTGACGACGGCGACGCGAATCTGCGTGACTTCCTGGACGAACTGGCACGCGGCCCCTGCCAGACCGCGGTCATCAGTGCGAATGTGCAGGCCGCCCCCAACACGCCCTTGGCAGGCCGCCTCCAGCCCTGGGTGATCCGCGAGATCGAGGGCGTGCGGGTTGGCCTGATTGGCATCACGGTGGCCGGCAAAACCCGGGAGTCGTCTCGCCCGCTGCCCAGCACCCGTTTTGACGATGAGCGCGCCAGCGCCCAGCGCAGCATCGATGCACTCAAGGCCCAGGGGGTGCGCCACATCGTGCTGATCACCCACCACGGCCATGACCGGGACCTGGCCCTGGCCGCGCAGCTGAACGAGGTGGACGTCATCATTGGGGGCGACTCGCACACCTTGCTGGGCGACACCGCCCCACTTGGCCTGGCCAGCGCAGGCCCCTACCCCACCATCGTGCGCAACCGCGACGGCGATCCGGTCTGCATCGGTCAGGCCTGGGAGTACGCCAAGGCCATCGGCCACATGCAGGTGCGCTTTGACACGCAGGGTCGGGTCCGCGAATGCGGCGGGCAGGCCCAGTTGCTGATCGGGGCCGATGTGGCGCGGCGCCAGAGCGACGGGCGCTGGCAGGTGCTGGCGCCAGCCGCGCAGCTGGCGCTGGCGCAGGAACTGGCGCGCACGCAAGCGCCGGTGCGGGTGAGCGAGCCCGACGCCCAGGCACAGGCCACGCTGGCGGGTTTTACCGAACGGCTGGAGGCAATGAAGCGCCAGCCCGTGGGGCGCCTTCGCGAGGCCCTGTGCCTGGTGCGCGTCCCAGGCGAGCGCGTGCGTGGCGTGCCCATGGCGGGCTGCGAACAAGCGCACCAGCTGGCGCGCGGCAGCGATGCCGCCCAGCTGGTGGCGCAGGCCTTTTTGGAGGCGGCGCCGCGCGCCGACATCGCCATCCAGAACGCCGGAGGGGTCCGCACCGCCGTGCCCGCTGGCGAGCTGAGCATGCATGCCGCCATTGCCATGCTGCCCTTTGCCAATGTGCTGGTCGAGATCGAGCTGACGGGCAGCGAACTCAAGGCCGCGCTTGAGGACGCGGTGCTGCACCACCTGGACCGCAAGGGATCGGACGGTGCCCACCCCTACGCCGCGGGCCTGCGCTGGGACCTGGACCTGCGCCAGAGCGCCGGACAGCGCTTTTCCAATCTGCAGGTGCGCGATCGACAAAGCGGGCAGTGGCTAGCCCTGCGGCCCGAGCAGCGCTATGTGCTGGTCACCATCGATTTCCTGGCCAGCGGCCGCGACGGCTACGCCACCCTGGGCCGACTGTCCGAGGCCGGCCGCGCCCGCAACACCTACCTGCTCTACACCCAGGCCCTGATCGACCACCTCAAGCGCCACCCCGAGCTGGGTCGCCCCGCCCGCGCCGACTATGCGCACCAGCGGGTGATCGACGCGCAAGGGCAGGTGCTGGGGGAGTAAGGCGCGCTCTACGCGCTAACCCCAGTTGCCGCCGCGGCTGGCCTCGGGTCGAATCCCGGCATTGCCATCTTGCATGCCCACAGGAGACCCCCATGTCCCGCTTCTCGCTTGATCGCCGCCAGATGCTGCACGCCGGCGCGGCCACCACCCTGGGCCTGGCCTTGCCGCAGGCCCAGGCACAAGCCTTTCCCAGCCGGCCCATCAAGCTGATCTGCCCCTGGCCGGTGGCCGGCTCCACCGACATTGTCATGCGCGCCCTGGCCGACAGCGCCAGCCGCGTCCTGGGCCAGACCGTGCTCATCGAGAACCGGCCTGGCGCCAGCGGCATGCTCGGCCCCAACGAGCTGGTCAAGGCCGCGCCCGACGGCTACACGCTCTCGCAGCTGACGATTGGCGTGGCGCGACTGCCGCACATGCAGAAGATGAACTTTGATCCGCTCAAGGACTTCACCTACATCGCCTGCCTGACCGGTTACACCTTTGGCATCGTGGTGCGCGCCGACTCGCCCTTCAAAACCGTCAAGGACCTGGTCGACTATGCCCGGGCCAACCCAGGCAAGTTCAGCTACGGATCCACCGGCAATGGCACCACGCCGCACCTGGCCGTGGAAGAATTTGCCAGCAAGGCCGGCATCTCGCTCAACCACGTCCCGTTCAAAGGCAGCTCCGACGGCCTGCAGGCCTTGCTGGGCGGCCACATCAATGCGCACAGCGACGCCACCGGCTGGGCCCCGCAGGTCGACGCGGGCACGCTTCGCCTGCTGGCCACCTACGGCAGCAAACGCACCAAGCGCTGGCCGCAAGTGCCCACCCTCAATGAACTGGGCTACGACACGGTGTCGGATTCGCCGTTTGGCATTGGCGGCCCCAGGGGCATGGACCCGGCGGTGGTCAAGCGCCTGCAGGACGCTTTTGCCAAGACCCTTGAGGACCCGGCCGTGCTCTCGGTGCTCGACAAATACGACCAGGCCGTGATCTACATGGATTCGGCGCAGTACACGCGCTTTATCCGCGAGACCTTCGCCAAGGAAAAGGTCACCATCGAGCGCCTGGGCCTGGCCATGAAGGGCTGAACCCGCCCTCGCCGCACCCACCCGCACGCACGCACCCGCTGCAGGCCACCACCGGCCTGTGCCGGGTGCCTTGTCGTTTGTGTGAACACATCCTAGGGAAAACCACCAAAATGTGATCTTTGGCGCTCATTACGATGTCTGGATGAACGCTTTGACGTCCTCCGACACCGATGCCGAACCCGCACCCCTGCTGCTGGCGCGGCAAATGGGCAAGCGCTACCCCGGGGTGCTGGCGCTCGATCGGGTGGACTTTGCGTTGCGCGCTGGCGAGGTGCACGCCCTGATGGGCGAGAACGGCGCGGGCAAGTCGACCCTGATGAAGATCCTGGCCGGGATTGTGCGGCGCGACGCCGGTCAGCTGTGGCTCGGTGGCCAGGCGGTGGACTTCCAAAGCGCAGCGCAGGCCCAGGCGCATGGGGTGGCCATCGTGCACCAGGAGCTGAACCTGATGCCGCACCTGACCGTGGCGCAAAACATCTGGCTGGGGCGTGAGCCGCGCCGCTGGGGACTGTGGATGGACGACGCGGCCCTGCTGGCGCGCACCCAGGCCCACTTGGCGGCGCTCCAGCTGCCCCTGGACCCGCTGGCCCCGGTGCAGCGCCTGAGCATTGCGGCGCAGCAACTGGTCGAAATCGCCAAGGCCCTGACGCAAACTGCGCGCGTGCTGATCCTGGACGAGCCCACCGCCGCGCTCAACCCGCACGAGGTGCAGGCCTTGTTTGAGGTGGTGCGACGCTTGCGCGATCAAGGGGTGGGCGTGGTCTACATCTCGCACAAGATGGACGAGATCCAGCGCATTGCCGACCGCATCACCGTCATGCGCGATGGCCGCAGCATCGCCACCCTGCCCGCCAGCACCCCCTTGCCCAAGCTGGTGGCCCTGATGGTCGGGCGCGAGGTGGCCGAGACCGCGCCGCTGCCCAAGCCGACACAGCCCCCGCGTGAGTGCCTTCGGGTGCAAGGCCTGCGCCGGGGCCGCGCGGTGCAGGACGTGGGCTTTGCCCTGCACGCAGGCGAAATCCTGGGGTTTGCCGGCCTGATGGGCGCCGGCCGCACCGAGCTGGCCCGCCTGATCTTTGGGGCCGATCGGCGCGAGGCAGGTCAGATCTGGGTGCAGGGACGCCCTTGCCCCATGCGCAGCCCGCAGGACGCGGTGCACGCCGGCGTGGCCTACCTGCCCGAGGACCGCAAACAACACGGCCTGGCCATCGGCATGAGCGTGGAGGCCAACATCACCCTGGCCAGCCTGCGCACCTGCCTGCGGGGCGGCGTCTGGCTGGCGCCCGCCCGGTTGGCGCAGCGCGCGCGGGAGGGGGTGCACCGGTTGCGCATCAAAACGCCGAGCATCGAGCAGACCGTGCAATTGCTCTCAGGGGGCAACCAGCAAAAGGTGGTGATGGCCAAGTGGCTCCTGAGCCAGGGCGAGGTGCTGATCTTTGACGAGCCCACGCGGGGCATCGATGTGGGGGCCAAGGCCGACATCCACCAACTCATCCGCGACCTGGCCGCGCAAGGCAAGGCGGTGATCGTCATCTCGTCCGAACTGCCCGAGGTGCTGGCCCTGTGCCACCGCATCCTGGTCATGAAGGAAGGACGCATCACCGGCGAGCTCCATGGCCCCGTCATCACCCAGGCGCAGCTCATGCACCTGGCCACCCTCCCCCAAGCCCTGGACCCCTCATGACCTCTCGCCCCGCCTCCAACTGGTCGGCGCAAGCGCGCCAGATGCTGCTGGCCATGGCCAGCTTGCTGGCCCTGGTGCTGGTCTTCTCGCTGCTCAAGCCCGAGGCCTTCATGACCACCGACAACCTGATTGGGGTCCTGCAATCCACCACCGTCATCGGGGTGCTGGCGATTGCCAGCACCTTCGTCATCGTCACTGGCGGGATCGATCTGTCGGTGGGGGTGCTGATGACTTTTTGCGCGGTGACCGGCGGCGTGGTGATGGCCGAGTGGCGCGCCCCCCTGTGGCTGGGCGTGCCGGCGACCATCGGCACGGGCGCGCTGTGCGGGGCCCTCTCGGGCCTGGCCATCACCCGGCTGCGCGTGCCGCCCTTTATCGCCACCCTGGGCATGATGATGCTGCTCAAGGGCCTGTCGCTCATCATCACCCGCACCAAGCCGATCTACTTCAGCGATGTCGAGGGCTTTGACCAGATCGCCCTGGGCTCCTGGATCGAAACCTGGCTGCCCAGCCTGCCGCTTCCCAACGGGGTGCTCATCTTTGCCGCTGTGGCGGTGATCAGCGCCGTGGTGCTGCGCAAAACCGTGCTGGGCCGGTATGCCCTGGCCATCGGCAGCAACGAAGAGGCGGTGCGCCTCTCGGGGGTGAATGTGTCGCGCTGGAAGGTGCTGATTTATGGCTTTGCGGGCAGCATCTGCGGCGTGGCCGGTTTGCTGATCGCCTCGCGCCTGAACTCGGCGCAACCAGCGCTCGGGCAGGGCTACGAGCTCGACGCCATTGCGGCGGTGGTGATTGGCGGCACCTCGCTCAGCGGCGGGGTGGGCAGCTTGCTGGGCACCGTGATCGGCGCCTTCATCATGAGCGTGCTCATCAACGGCCTGCGCATTCTCTCGGTCGCGCAGGAGTGGCAGATGGTGCTGACGGGCGCCATCATCATCCTGGCCGTCTACACCGACAAGCTGCGCCGCCAGCAGGACTGAGCCCTGTTCACCGGCCCGAGACCGCACCGCCCGGTCCCGATCGGCCCCACCAGGCGGCGACCCATTCAATACCCATCAAGGAGGCCCACATGAACCCACTCAACCATTGGCGCGGCGCGCTGGCCGCGCTCAGCCTGGCCGGTCTGGCCGGTCTGTCACAGGCGCAAGAGATCTACATCCCGATCATCTCCAAAGGCTTTCAGCACCAGTTCTGGCAGGCCGTGAAGTCGGGGGCCGATCAGGCCGCCAAAGACCTCAAGGTGCGGGTCAGCTTTGAAGGACCCGAGACCGAGCAGCAGGTCGACAAGCAACTCGACATGCTGTCGGCCGCGCTGGCCAAAAAGCCGCGTGCGATTGGCCTGGCGGCGCTGGACAGCAAGGCCGCCATTCCACTGCTGCGCCGCGCCCAGCAGGCGGGCATTCCGGTGATTGCTTTTGACTCGGGCGTGGACAGCGACATTCCGCTGACCACCGCACAGACCGACAGCAAGGCCGCAGCGGCACTGGCCGCCGACAAGATGGCCGAGAAGATCGGTGGCGCGGGCCAGGTGGCGGTGATCGGGCACGACCAGACCAGCACGACGGGCACTGGGCGGCGCGACGGCTTTGTCGAGCGCATCAAGTCGCGCTATCCCAACATCCAGGTGGTCGATGTGCAGTACGGGGGGGGCGATCACCTGAAGTCGGCCGAGATCGCCAAAACGCTGGTGCAGGCCCACCCGCAGCTCAAGGGGATTTTTGGCACCAACGAGGGTTCGGCCATCGGCGCGGGCCGTGGCATCCGCGAGGCCAAGAAGACCGGGCTGGTGATCATTGGCTTTGACTCGGGCAAGGCCCAGAAAGACATGATCCGCGACGGCACCATCGCGGGCGCCATCACGCAAAACCCAGTGGGGATTGGCTACCGGACCGTGGAAGCGGCGGTGAAGGCGATCAAGGGCGAGAAGCTGCCCAAGATCATCGACACCGGCTTCTACTACTACGACAAGTCGAACATGGGCGATCCGAAGATCGCCGCGGTTCTGTACGACTGACGCGCTGGCTCAATCGGCCAGGAAGCGCTTGACCAGCAGCGACCAGTAGGCCGAGCCGATCGCCACATTGCGGTCGTTGAAGTCGTAACCGGGGTTGTGCACCATGCAGGCCCCGTGGCCGTCGCTCTGGCCATCGCCGTTGCCAATCAGGAGGTAGCAGCCCGGCACCTCCTGCAGGAAAAAGGCAAAGTCCTCGCTACCGGTCAGCGCGGGGCCCTGGCGGTTGACACGCCCTGCGCCCACCAGTTCTTCGGCCACGGCAGCGGCCAACTCGGTCGGGCCCGCATGGTTCACCAGCACCGGGTAACCCCGCTGGTAGTTCACCTGCGCCTTGACGCCATAGCTTTGTGCCTGCCCGTGCACCAGGTCCTGGATGCGCTGGGCCAGCAGCTCGCGCACCTGCGGATCGAGCGAGCGCACGCTCAGCTCCAGGCGCGCGGTGTGCGGGATCACGTTGTTGGCCACCCCGGCGTTGAAGGCGCCCACGGTGATCACCGCGGTTTGCTGCGGATCCACATTGCGCGCGACGATGCTCTGCAGGCCCAGCACAATGGCCGCGCCCGCCACCACCGGATCGGCGGCGCGGTGCGGCATGGCGCCGTGGCCGCCCACCCCTTCAAGCACGATCGACACATAGTCGGACGAGGCCATCATCGGGCCTTGACGCAGCACCAGATGCCCTTGCGGATGGCCCGGCATGTTGTGCATGGCGAACACCGCATCGCAGGGGAAGAGGCGGAAGAGCCCGTCGTCCATCATCTTGCGCGCGCCGCCCAGGCCTTCCTCGGCGGGCTGGAAGATCAGGTGCAGCGTGCCCGAGAACTCGACCTGCTGCGCGATGTGACGCGCCGCAGCCAGCAGCATGGCGGTGTGACCGTCGTGGCCGCAGGCGTGCATGATGCCCGGCTGGCAGCTGCTGTAGGGCAGGCCCGTGGCCTCCTCGATGGGCAGCGCGTCCATGTCGGCGCGCAAGCCCAGCGATTTGCCACCGGTGCCCCGGCGCAGCGTGCCCACCACCCCGGTGCCGCCCAGGCCGCGGTGGACCTCGTAGCCCCAGGACTGCAATTGCTCGGCCACCAGGTCGCTGGTGCGGTATTCCTTGTAGCCCATCTCCGGATGGCGATGGATGTCGCGGCGCACGGCAATGAACTCATCGGCTTGCGCCGTCAGCGCCGCCAACAAATCGTGCGCAAAGGGTTCGCGGGGAGCGTTCATCGGCCGGCCCTGATCACTGGGGTTGCAGGTTGATGCTGCGCGCGATCTGGCGGTAGCGCTCGATCTCGGCGTTGTAGATGCGGGTCAGCTCGGCCGGGGTGCGCGGCTTGAGCACCACGTTGCCGGTGGCCTCCAGCGCCTTGCGGTTCTCGGGGTTTTCGGCGGCGGCGTAGAAGGCCTTGTTCAGCGCGGTGATGACCGGCTCCGGCGTGTTCTTGTGCACCTGGACACCGGCCCAGATGTCAAAGTCCATCGCCTCCAGGCCCGCCATCGTGGCCATGGCCGGGAACTGCTTGAACAGCGGGTGCGGGGTCTTGGAGGTCACCGCCAGGCCACGGATCTTGCCGTCTTGCAGGGTCTGCGGGATCGAACCGGCCATGGGCAGGAAGGCCATGTCGATCTGGCCGCCCATCAGGTCGGTCAGCAGGGGCGCGATGCCCTTGTAGGGCACATGAATCGAGCTGACGTTGGTCGACTGGGTAAAGCGCTCACCGATCAGGTGGTAGAGCGAACCGGGGCCGACGCTGCCGTAGGTGAGGGGCTGGCTGGGGTTCTTGCGCGCGTGGTTGATCAGATCCCCCACGGTCTTGACGTTCAGACCCGGGCGCACGGCCAGCACGGTGGTGGTGGTGGCAAACTGGGCCACCAGACGGAAGTCCTCGGGCTTGTAGCGCACACCGGCAATGGCCAAGGGGGCCAGCACCAGTTCCATGGGGCTGCCCAACGCCAGGGTGTGGCCGTCGGCCGGTGCATTGAGGACCTTGCTCAGGCCGATCGAGCCGCCAGCGCCGCCCAGGTTCTCGATGATCATGGTCTGCCCCAGGCGCGCGGCGGCATCGGGCTGGACACGGCGGGCAAAGAAGTCCGACGGGCCACCGGGCGGGTAAGGCACCACCAGGCTGATCGTCTTGTTGGGGTATGCGGTGTTGGCCTGAGCGCTCAGGGCCATGCCGCCCAGGGCGGCCAGCAGCACGCGGCGAGAGATGAAAGGGGTTTGCATGGGATGTCTCCGTGAAGGAATGGGGTGAATGGCAGAACAACACCCTCATGCTAAAAACCCAAATTCAATGTGTCCAATGCATTGTTCAGCATGATTCAATATATTGAACGCATTGAATCAACAACTTGTAAGCGTCCCTCCGGCGGCAACAGCGATCGCAGGTGCGGTTTGGGGGGAGCGCATGGGCTCAGCCCTGCGCGTCGTCGCCGAAGTACTCGGGGGGCACCAGCGCCAGAAACTCGGCAAAGCCACTGTTGCCAAAGGGCACATGCTTGCGAATGGCGGCGGCAATGGCGCTCTCGTCGCCAGATTCGATGGCCAACACAATGGCCTGGTGATCGGCGAACGAGGCCTCCATTTGCCGCTGGGTAAAGCGGGGCTTGACGCGGTAGCGCTTGATCATGCGGCGGGTGGTGCGCAGCACATCGGCCATGTACTCGTTGTGCGCAGCGGTGTAGACCACCTCGTGAAAGCGCACATTGGCCTGCTCGTAGCCATCCACATCCCCGGCCTTGAGGCAGCGCTCGCAGGCGGCCAGGGCGGCGTGCAGCTTCTCGCTCAGCTCGGCGCTCAGGCGCCGCGCCGCCAGCGAGGCCATCACCACCTCCATCTCGCAGAAAAACTCCAGCATGCCGCGCACCTGGTTGACGGTCAGGCGCGAGACCCGCACGCCCTGGCGGTGCTGCATGCGCACCAGCCCGTTGGCCGCCAGCTGCTGCAGCGCTTCGCGCACCGGGGTGCGCGACACGCCAAACTCCTGCGTCAGGGCTTTCTCATCCAGCAGGGACCCAGGCGGTCGTTGCCCACTCTCGATCTGGGCCTGCAAGGTGGCCCGGATTTCGGCGGCCCGCCGGGTGGGCACCAGGGCCTCCAGCACGGGTTCGTCGAGGCGGCTTGGGTCGCGGGTTTGGGTCAGCATGGCGGTCTCCCTGGGTTCTGCGGGGTATCAACGTGCGGTGTCCGGCCCCGAACCGGCGGCACCGGTCGGCGCCTGGCCAGCGGCCACGCCCAGCGGCTCGGCGCGTTTTTCCACAAAGGCCTTGAGCCGCTCGGCGGCTTCCGGCCCCCGCGCCATGGCCGAGTTCATCTGTTCGACAAACAAGCCGTCGTCGTGGGACATGTCCTGGATACGGGGCAGCACGTTGATGATTTTCCAATTCGTGTCCAGCGTATTTTGCGCGATCCGCGCGGCCAGGCTGCGCGCCTTGGCCAGGGCCTGGCCCGGTGGAGTGACGTAGCGCACGATGTGTGTGGCCAGCCCCTCGTGCACATCGAGCAGTCGGCCCGTGAGCATCATGTCCATCATGACGCTGGTGCCCACCACACGCTGGATGCGCACCGTGCCACCGCCGCCCACAAAAATGCCGCGTTGCCCCTCGGGCAGGCCAAAGACCGCCGTCTCGTCGCCAACGCGCAGGTGCGCGGCCGTGGCCAGCTCCAGCCCCCCACCCACCACGGGCCCATGCAGGGCCGCCACAAAGGGAATCGGTCCGCGCGCGATCTGGTCGAACACGGTGTGCCAGTTGTGCCGATGGCGCTTGGGCGAGCGGGTGATCTGCCCGTTGGCCCGTGCCAGCAATTCGGCCAGGTCCAGGCCCGAGCTGAAATTGCTGCCGTGGCCAAACAGCACGCCCACCTTGGCCTCGTCGTGCGCCCGCTGCACCGCTTGCGACAAGGCGCTCACCAGCGCGTCGTTGATGGCGTTGCGCTTGTCGGGTCGGTTCAGGCCCAGCAGGGCCACGTCGCCGTCGAGTTCATAGGTCACGAGTTCAGAAGTCATGCAAATCTTTCTTGCGCAGGTTTCAACGCGATGGGCTCGCCATCATTCGGCGGGCAACAGATCGCGCCACTGCTCGGCTTGATCGATCAATCCGCCCACCGACAGCGCCCTGGGGTAGTCGGGGTTGCGGGCCAAATGGGGGATTTTGCCTTCTTGGAACTCGGCCACCGACTTGAGCAGGCATTGGCGCATGCGCACCACCGCGCCATCGGCCGAGCACAGCTGCTCGTCGGTCCGGTCCAGGATGGGGCCCTGGCCCATGAACATCGAAAAGTCCTCGGTGGCCAGGTGCTGCGGAAAACCGCTGAAGTGGCCACGCTTCATCAACTCGCGGTCCTGGCCCCAGTTGTTGTCGGGCGTGCCCGGTGGCAAGGGTGGGAAACGCCAGGGGTCCGAGATCAGCGTGAACGAGTTCATGCCCAGCGGCCGCTCGGTGTTGAAGGGCACGAACCAGGCGCGGTGGTGCGTGTCGTCCACCGGCACCGAGAAGAACACCATGGCATTGGCCCCCTTGTCGGGCGCGCAGATGATGCCGTACCAGGGCATGACGAAGTTGTTGACCCGGGCGTACACATTGCCCTCGGGCATCGGTCGCAACGCCACATAGCGAAAGCCATAGGAGCGGTCCTCGTACTCCAGTCGAGGCGCGCGACTCTTGGTCATGTTCACCCGCTGATTGCCCTGGGGGCCGGCGGTGAGCAAGACGGTGGACGAATGCAGAAAACTCACATGGGTGGTGTCCACGGTCGCTTCCACGCCCTGCACCCAGTTGGTCGGCACCTCCTGGGTGGTCACGGCCGTGTGGCCTTCGGGCAGGTTGTTGAACGGCAGGTCGGGGAACGGCGGCACATCGCTGCCCTTGCCGAGCCAGGCCCAGAGAATCCCGGCCCGCTCCTGCACTGGGTAGCGGTTGAGCCGCACGGCCTTGCAAAACTGCGCCTGGTCGCCGGCATGGTTGGGCGCTTCCAGCAGATCGCCACGCGCATTGAATTTCCAGCCGTGGTAGATGCAGCGCAGGCCGTCCTCTTCGTTGCGCGCGAGCAGCAGCGAGGCCTTGCGGTGGGGACACTGCTCGTCGAGCAGGCCCGCGCGGCCCGAGGTGTCGCGAAACGCCACATAGTTACGCCCCAGCAGGCGAACCCGGATCGGGGCCCCGTCCTTGACCAGCTTGGCCGTCGGAATGGCCGGGATCCAGTAGTGCTGGCGAATCATGTCGCCCATCGGGGCCCCGTTGTCGACCCGGGTCAACAACTCGTTCTGTTCTTTGCTCAATGGCATGGAGGCTTACCTCTTGTGTGCGGGTGGCGATCGGATGGAATGATTATTTGTTGAGCCAGAGCTCGGAGAGATCGAGCCCGACCCAGTTGCTGTGGGTGGGGGTGTAGCCGCCCACCTCGGACGCCATCACCACGGTGCGGCGGCCCCAGAAGAACGGCACCACATAGGCCTGGTTCAGCATCCAGGCCTCGGCCTCGTGCAAGATGGCCTTGCGCTGCGCCGGCGTGGTCGCCTGCTTTTGCTGCAGGTAATAGGCATCGACGCGCTTTTCGTCGCCGTTGACATAAATGCGGGCATTGGTGCTCTCGGACGTCAGCGCCGACCATTGCATGGTGGGGTCGTCGTCCATGTCGGGGAAGGCCCCCAGCAGCAGATCAAATTCTCCGGCCTCGCGCTTGGCGATGTACTGCGGGTCTTCGGGCTGCTCCTGGGTCACCGTGATGCCCACCTGGCGCAGTTGGTCGATCAGGAACACGCCGGCATAGGGAAAGGGCTTGCGATTGAGCAGGCGCAGGTTCAGGTTGGTCTTGCCGGCTTCGGCCAGCAGCTTGCGGGCCTCGGCACGGGCGGCCTCCATGTCGCGGCGAAAGCCCGGCAGGGTGCTGAGCTCTTCGGGTGTGCGGGCAAAGGCCGAGCCCGGGCGCAGCAGCCCGCCAGGGGCGCTGGTGCCCGTGGAGCGCTCGATCAGCTTCTCGCCGCCCCAGTGGTCAATGGCCAGGGCGATGGCGCGGCGCACCCGCACATCGGCCAGATCGGGCTTTTTGCCGTTGAGCATGTACATCAGGAGCAGGTTGATGGGCTCCTTGGCCTCGTGGATGCGCACCTTGTCGCCACGCGCGGCCTTGATGCGTGCCGCGTCGGCATTGGCCACCCCACGAAAATCGGTCATGACCTGACCGGCCGACAGGGCGTTGATGGCCGCCGGCACGGGCATCGACAGGGCCCGAAAGCCGTCCAGGTGCGGACGCCCCTTGACGAAATAACCGTCAAAGCGCTCGCCCACCCACTCGTGGCCCGGCGAGTAGCGCACAAACTTGAAGGGGCCCGAGCCCATCACCTTTTTGCCGGGGTAGTCGGGGTCGGCCTTGGTCATGGCCTCCGAGATCACGCAGGCCGTGGGGTTGGCCAGCATCTTCAGAAACGAGGCGTTGGCCGCGGACAGGCGGATGACCACGGTTTCCTTGTCCGGGGTCTCGATGGCGCTGACGTCGGCAAACATGGCCTCGCGCGGCGACATCATGCCCTTGGGGGGATTGCGAATGCGGTCCAGGCTGAAGCGGACGTCGCTGGCGGTCAGGGCGCTGCCGTCATGAAAGCGCACATTGGGATGCAGCTTGAAGGTGTAGGTCTTGCCGTCGCGCGAGACGGTCCAGCTGCGCGCCAGATCCCCCACGATCTGCGATGGATCGGCAGGGTTTTGCCGCAACAGGCTGGCGTAATGCGGCGCGATGCGCAGCGCGACATTGATCGAGATGGCGGCGTGGCAATCGAGCGTGGCCGGATCGCCCTGGGTGATGGCGTACACAAATGTGCCGCCCCGCGTGGGCGTGTTTTGCGCTTTGGCCGGGGCCATGGCGGCCAGGCAGGCCCCAAGGGCCAGCACCAGGGATGGGTAGCGACGAATCATGGTTGGTCTCCTGTTGTCATGGAAAGGATCGAACAAGCTCACACCACAAACTGACGTTTGAGTTCGGCAATGCGCGCCTCGTGCAGGCCGATTTCGGCCAGGATGGCGTCGGTATCGGCACCAAAGGCGGGCGCCGGGCGCGTTTGCGCCGGCGCCGGATGGCGCTCGAAAATCATGGGTTGCCCCACCAGGGCCACCTCGCCCAGGCGCTCGTGCGACATGGGCCAGGCCATGCCCAGGTGCTGCACCTGCGGATCGGCAAACACCTGGTCGATGGGCAGGATCGGGCCGCAGGGCACCCCCGCCTCCAGCAAGCGCTCGGTCCACTCGGCGCTGCTGCGGGTGCGCATGATGGCCTGGATCTCGGCGTTGATGGCATCGCGGTTGCGCACCCGGTTGACGCCATCCTTGAAACGCGGATCCTGCGCCAGGGCCGGCACCTCCATGGCCCGGCACATGCGCTGCCACATGTTGTTGCCAATGGCCGCCACATTGATGTGCCCGTCGGATGTTTCGTACACCGCGGTGGGCACGGTCATGGGGTGTTCGTTGCCATGCTGACCGGGGACCTTGCCCGAGACCAGCCACTGCACCGCCTGGAAGTCGAGCATGGCAATCTGCGCCTGCAACAAGGAGGTCTGCACCCAGTCGCCCTGCCCCGAGCGCTCGCGCTCGAGCAAGGCACACAGAATCCCAATGGCACAGAAATAGCCCGCCGACAGGTCGGCAATCGGCACACCGGCCCGCATGGGGCCATCGCCGGGCCGGCCCGTCACGCTCATGAGACCGCCCATGCCCTGGGCAATCGAGTCGAAACCGGGGCGTTTGCTGTACGGCCCGGTTTGGCCAAAGCCCGAGATGCTGGCGTAGACCAGGCGGGGATTGACGGCGCGCAGAACGTCCGGGCCAATGCCCAGGCGGTACTTCACATCGGGGCGGTAATTCTCGACAAAGACATCGGCCTCGCGGATGAGGTCTTTCAGGATGGCCACGCCTTCCGGGGTTTTCAGATTGAGCGTCAGGCTTTGCTTGTTGCGGTGCAGGTTCTCGTTGTCGGCCACATCGTTGGTGCGTCCGCCAATCATGTCGTCCTGTCCCGGCGCCCCTTCTGGGATTTCGATCTTGATGACCCGGGCGCCCAGATCGGCAAAAAAGCGCACCGCCGTCGGGCCGGCGCGCACCCGGCTGGCATCGATGACGGTGTATCCCGACAGAGGGCCGTGGCTCATGCGAACTCCTTCTCGGTGGTGGGCGCTGACGCTTGCGTTGCGGCTGCGCTGGGCGCAATGGCGTGCTCGGCGTACCAGCGCAGGTGGTGCTGGGCGTCGCCCAGGTAAAGCGAGAGCGTGGTCAGCAATTTGGCAAAGTGCCCCACCCGGCACTCGGCGGTCATGCCCATGGCCCCATGCATCTGGATGGCCGCTTCGCTGGTGGCCTGCGCGGCGCGGGCGGTGATGACCTTGGTGGTGGCCAGGACCTTCTGGCGCACCTCGGGCGGCGCATGGTCGATCAACATGGCCGCGGCCATGACCATGGCGTCGGCCTGCTCCAGCCCGATCATGGTGTCGGCCAGGCGGTGTTGCAGGGCTTGAAAGCGCGCCAGCGGTGCGCCAAATTGACGCCGGGTTTTGAGGTGTTCGGTGGTGCGCTCGATCAGCGTCTCCATCGCGCCCACCGACTCCGCGCAGGTCCAGACCAGGGCCAGCTCGGTGGCCTGCTGCAAGGCGGGGAAGGCCTGGTGCAGGGGCCCGAGCAAGGCATCGTGCGGGACGCGCGCATGGTGCAGGTCGATGTGGGCCGCATGCCGGCCGTCCAGGGTCTGGAAATGCTGCACCGCCAGGCCATCGGTGGTGGCCGGCACGATGAACAAGCTCAGGCCGTGCGTGTCCCGGGACGCCCCCTCGGTGCGTGCCAGCACCAGCAGCGCGTCGGCTTGCGCCCCGCCCAGCACCAGGGATTTGTGGCCGTCGATGCGCCAGCCATCGGGCACGGCCTGCGCGCGCGTCTGCACATCGCTGAGGGTGTAGCGGGCTTGCGGCTCGCTGTGTGCCAAGGCCAGCTGCTGCTGGCCAGCCACCGTGGGAAGCAGCCAGCGCTCGCATTGCTCGGTGCTGCCCAGGGCCTGCAGCAAGGTGCCGGCCAACACAATGCTCGAGAGGTAGCCCTCGCCCGCATGGCAGCGGCCCATCTCGCGCGCCAGCAGGGCCAGGCCCACCGGGCCTTGCTGCGACCCGCCCCAGCGTTCGTCAACGGCCATGCCCAGCAGGCCCATCTCGGCCAATCCTTGCCAGCGGCGTCGGGCGCTTGGCATGTCCACCGGATCCCCGCGCTGCGCATCGGGGTACTGGTCCTGCAGGTAGCGGCGCACGGCCGCCGAAGTGGCCAGTTGCTCGTCGGTCAGGGAAAAATCCATGGCAATGGTCCTTGGCTCAAGCGGCAAGCAGCGATTTGGCGATCAGGTGGCGCTGAACCTCGTTGGCCCCCCCGTAAATCGACAGCTTGCGCGCATCAAAATAATTGGCGGCCACCCCCATCAGCTCGGCGGGGCTGGCCAACTCGCCCTCATGGTCGGCATGAAAGGCGTCGGGCTGGAAGGGAATGGCCTGCGGTCCGGCCACCTGCACCATCAGGCTGTAGATGGCTTGGCGCAACTCGGTGCCAAAGACCTTCAGGATCGAGGGCGCCACGGGGGCGGTGACGCCCTGCCCGTTGGCGCTCATGATTTTCAGGCCCATGAATTCGAGGGCCATGGTCTGCATCTCGAGCTCGGCGATGCGGGCGCGCACCAGGGGGTCGTCCAGCACGGTGCGGTCGCCGTCGGGCTGGCGCTGCGCCAAGTCCTTGAGGCGGGCGAGCTGCTGCTTGCAGGAGGCCACGCCGGCAATGCCCGTGCGCTCATTGCCCAGGGTGTGTTTGGCATAGGTCCAGCCCTTGTCGACCTCGCCGACCAGGTTCTCGACAGGCACCCGCACCTCGTCCAGGAACACCTCATTGAGGTCCGAGCCGCCCTCAAGCATGGGGATCGGCCGGATCGTCACCCCGGGCGAGCGGGCGTCGATCAGGAGCATCGAGATACCCTCTTGCGGCTTGACGTCGGGATTGGTGCGCACCAGGCAAAACAGCATGTCGCAAAAATGCGCGTACGAGGTCCAGACCTTGTGCCCGGTGACAAGGAAGTGATCGCCATCCCGCACCGCCCGCGTGCGCAAGGACGCCAGGTCCGAGCCCGCATCGGGCTCGCTATAGCCCTGGGCCCACCAGGTGCTGCTGTCGCGCATACCGGGCAGGTAGCGGGCTTGCTGCGCCGGGCTGCCAAACGCCATCAGCATGGGGCCCACCAGGCCCAGGCCGCTGTTGACCACGCGAGGGGCATGACCGAGCAGGCACTCCTCGCTGAAGATGTAGCGCTGCATCGGCGTCCAGCCGGTGCCGCCATGGGCCACCGGCCAATGCGGCGTGCCCCAGCCCCGGGCGTGCAAGCGGGCATGCCAGCGCTGGATGTCGGCGCGCTCCACGCGCAGACCACGCGCCACTTTGTCGCGAATGTCGGCGGGCAACTGGGTGCGCACAAAATCGCGGACCTCCTGGGCAAAGGCCTGGTCCTCGGCCGAAAATGTGTGCTTCATGCGGCCTCCTCGTCCAGCACGATCAGGGCGTCCAGGGCGTTCACCCCATCGGCACGCGCCAGCAGCGGGTTGATGTCGATTTCCAGGATACGGGGCTGGGCCCGCATCAGCGCGCCCACGCGGCTGACCGCGTCGGCCACCGCCGCCAGGTCCACGCCCGCCTGGCCACGCGCGCCCGCCAGCAAGGCCGCGGCCTTGAGCGAGCGGCATTCCTTGATGATGTCCTCGGGGTGCATATCGGGTGGGATCAGGCGCACATCGTGCAAGGTCTCGATCCAGATGCCCCCCAGGCCGACCATCAGCACCGGGCCCCAGTGCGGGTCGCGCTTGGCCCCAATCACCAACTCAAGCCCGGGCGCCCCCATGGTCTCGACCAGCACCCCGTCCAGGCTCAGATCGGGGCGGGCCGCGGCCACATCGCGCTGCAGGCGCGCCCAGGCCTCGCGCAGCGCGGCCTCGTCACGCACCCCCACGATCACGCCGCCCACATCGCTTTTGTGCAAAAGGTCGGCAGCCTGGGCCTTCAGCACCACCGGGTAGCCCAAGGACTGCGCCAGGGCGCAGGCCTGCGCCAAGTCGCGCGCCAGCTCGCCGCGCGGCGTGGCCAGCCCCACCTGGCGCAACAGGGCCTTGCCCAGGTATTCGGGCAGGGCGCCGGCCTGACGCGGCCACTCCATGCTGGGCACCTCCACCTGCGCCGCTCGGCTGGCGCGCGCCAGCGCCTGGCCGTAAGCATGGACCCGGGCCACCGCCCGCAGGCAGCGGTCGGTGGAGCGGTACATGGGCAAGCGGCTGTCCACAATGGCCTGGGCAAAAAACGGCTCCAGCACCAGCCGGTCGCCCAGGATCACCAGGGCCGCGGGCTTGCGCAGGGCCGTGAGCGCGGGCAGCAGATGGTCTTTTTTGTCCTGCTGCGAACGCGGCGTGCCCGCCATCGCGGCCAGCACCACCGAGCCAACATTGGGGTCTTCGTCCAGCACGGCCAGCAGACGCGACATCAGGGCCGGGTCCTTGACGGTGGCGGTGGTGTAGTCCAGCGGGTTCTCGGCCACGGCATAGTCGGGCAACAGGGCCTGCAGGCGGGTCACGGTCTCGGGGGCCAGCGGCGGCATGTCCAGCTGCAGCGCATCGGCCACGTCCAGCGCAATGTTCTTGACCGCGCCCGAATTGGTGACAAAGGCCACCCCGCCGCTGGCGGGCCTCGGAAAGCGCGCCAGAAAGGCCGAGGTATCGAGCAGTTCATCGAGCGTCTCGACCACCAGCACGGCCTCGTGGGCGAGCAAGGCGCAGGCGCTGGCGTGGTTGCTGACGATGGCGCCGGTGTGCGAGAGCGCGGCCGCTTGCGCACGGGCGCTTTTGCCCGGCATGAGCAGCACCACCGGCTTGTGCGCCTGTCGGGCCTGGCGGGCCAGTTGCAAAAAGCGCTGCGGATGGCGGATCTGCTCGGCATACACCGACACCACCGCGGTGTCGGGGTCAGCCAGCAAAAAGGCCAGGTAGTCCTCGATGCCCAGATCGGCCTCGTTGCCACTGCCGATCGAGCAGGTCACACGAAGTCCGCGCGAGGTGTAGGCATCGCGCATGTTGTTGGCCATGGCCCCGCTTTGCGAGACGATGCCGATGCCGGGCCCCGTGGGCATGGGCAGGGGCTGCACCCCTTCAAAGGTCAGCGGCACGCCCGCGGCGTAATGCGTCAGGCCCATGCTGTTGGGGCCCACCAGCAGCATGCCCGCGTCGCGCGCAACCTGGGCCAGGGCCTCTTGTTGGCGCCGGCCCTCTGGCCCGGTTTCGGCATAGCCCGAGGCAAACACCACCACCGCGCCAAAGCCCTTGCGCGCGCACATCTGCACAGCGGGCAGCATGCCAGCAGCAGGAATGGCCAGCACCGCCACATCCACCCCATCGGGCACTTGCGCCAGATCGGGCACGCAGGGCAGGCCATCCATCTCGCTCAGGCTGCGGCTGACCAGGTGCAGTTGCCCGGTGTAGGCAAAGCGCTGCAGATTGGTCAGCACGATGCGCCCCATGGAGCGGCCGTCGGAGACCCCGACAATGGCCACGGATTGGGGGCGAAGCAGGCGCGCCATGGCGGCGCGGTGTGGGGTGGGCAGTTGGGACATGAACAAAGGGTGGGACAACAAAAAAGGTTCAGAGACGCAGCTTGGGATCGAGGTAGTCGCGCACGGCATCGCCCAGCAGGCTGAACGAAAACACCGTCAGGGCCACGGCCAGGCCCGGAAAGATCACCATCCAGGGCGCTTCGGCAAACAACTGCGTGCCCATGCCCGAGAGCATCAGGCCCCAGGCCGGGGTGGGTTCGACCACCCCGATGCCCAGGTAGGACAGCGAAGACTCCAGCAAAATGGCCTGCGCGCCCGAGGCGGTGATGAGCACCAGCCAAGGCGCCACCAGGTTGGGGGCCATGTGGCCAAACATCACCCGCGGTGACGAGTAACCGGCGGCCATGGCCGCATCGATATAGGGCATGGCGCGCACACTGAGGGCGGCGGCGCGCAGCACCTTGGCCACTTTGGGAATCCCGGGCACGGCCACCGCCATCATCAGGTTGATGTCAAAGCCCAGCACCATGCGATGCCCCAGCACCGCCGCCAGCACCAGGGCAAACACGATCAAGGGAATGGCCAGCATGATGTCGAGGCACCGCTGCATGAGCGTGTCGTAGGCGCCGCCAAAAAATGCCGACGACAGGCCCAGCGCCGCGCCGATCAGGCTGCCCAGCAGGGACGCGCCAATGGCCAGCACCATGGCTGTGCGCGCGCCGTGCATGATGCGCGAGAGGATGTCCCGGCCGTATTCGTCCGTTCCCATCCAATGCACCCGGTTGGGCGCTTGCAAGATGGCATCGGCATGCGTCTGGGTGGGGTCAAAGGGTGCGAGCGTGGGCGCCAGCAGCCCCACGGTCAGCATCATCAGGATGAACAGCAGCGCCAGCCCGCCCAGCGGGTGCTGACGGAAAAATGGCAGCAGCGCCATGAGGAATCGTTTCATGTCCGTGACCTTGGGCAAGCCATGCATTCAAGCGCGCCGCCGAACCCGTGGGTCCAGCACCGCATACAGCACATCCACCAGGAAGTTGATGAGCACAAAGGACAGGGCAAACATCATCACCAGGCCCTGGATCAATACATAGTCCCCTTGGGACACGGCCTGCACCAGCAAGCGCCCGACCCCGTTGAGGTTGAAGACCTGCTCGGTCACCACCAGCCCGCCCAGCAGGTAGGCAAACTCCAGTCCCAGCAGCGTCACCGCCGGCAGCAAGGCGTTGCGCGCCGCGTGGCGGGTCAGCATCGTCCATTTGGGCACGCCCTTGGCCTTGGCGGTGCGCACATAGTCCTCTTGCAAGACCTCCAGCATCGACGAGCGCAACATGCGCGCCACCACTGCCGACAGGCGCCAGCCCACGATCAGGGCCGGCAGGCCGATCTGGGCCAGATGTCCCAGCGGGTCCTCTTTCCAGGACAGCGCTGCCACTTGCGGCAACCAGCCGAAGGCCTTGAGCAAACCGGTTTGCGCCAGCAGGCCCACCCAGAAGGCGGGCAAGGAAATGCCCAGCACCGCAAACAGGCGCACCCCCTGGTCGACCCAGCTGCCACGGTAAACCGCCGCCAGCAAGCCCATGGGCGCCGCCAACAGCGTGCCCACCAGCACCGCCAGCACCGCGACCTCGAAGGTCACCATGAAGCGCTCGCCGATCTCCTCGACCACGCTGCGCCCGGTCCACATGGAGGTGCCCATGTCCAGGCGCACCATGCCCCAGACCCATTGCGCAAACTGCACGTACAGGGGCTGGTCGATGCCCAGCCGGGCGCGTTCCATTTGCAGCACCTCGGCCGAGACCCGGTGGCCCTCGGACATCAGTTTGACCGCCACCACATCGCCTGGAATGACGCGCAGCAGCAGAAAAATCAGCACCGCCACCCCCGCCAGGGTCAGCATGAACTGGAGCCATTTCTTGAACAGGTAAGACCTCATGCCAGCGGTCCTCCGGGGTGAAAACAGGCCACATGGTGACCGGGTGCCCGCTCCTGCAGGGGCGGCGTGCTTTGGGCGCATTCCGCGCTCGCGCGGGGGCAGCGGGTGCGGAAACGGCAGCCGCTGGGCGGTGCGAAGGGGCTGGGCAATTCGCCCTGGATCAGGCGTGGGCGCCGCGCCCGCTCGCGCACCGGATCGGGGGTGGGCACCGCCTCCAGCAAGAGCTGCGTGTAGGGGTGTTGCGGTGCCTCGTACAGGGCGTCGCGCGGCGCCATTTCCACCACCTGACCCAGGTACATCACCATGACGCGCGTGGCAATGTGGCGCACCACCGCCAGGTCGTGGGCAATGAAGAGATAGGCCAGGCCGTATTGCTTTTGCAGGTCTTCGAGCAGGTTGACGACCTGGGCCTGCACCGAGACATCCAAGGCCGACACGGCCTCGTCGCACACGATCAGCGAGGGGTTCATGGCCAGTGCCCGGGCAATGCCGATGCGCTGGCGCTGCCCGCCCGAGATCTGGTGCGCATAGCGCTCGCGCAGGCTGGGGTGCAGGCCAACCAGGGCCATGAGCTCGCTCACCCGGTCGGCCACCGCCTTGGCATCGCGCGCCAGGCCATGCACGCGCAGCGGTTCGGCCAACAACTCGGTGATGGTTTTGCGTGGGTTGAGCGAGGCCGAGGGGTCCTGGAACACCACCTGCATGTGCCGGCGCACCGGCCGCATCTCGCGCTGGGAGCGGTGCGTGATGTCGGTGCCGTCAAACAGGATCTGGCCGGCGGTGGGCTCGTCCAGGCGCAGCAGCAGACGCGCCAGCGTGCTTTTGCCACAGCCCGACTCGCCCACCAGGCCCAGCGTCTCGCCAGCGGCCACGTCAAACGACACCCCATCGACCGCCGAGATCGCGCGGGGCTTGTCAAACGGCGAGCGCCGAACCTGAAAAGCCCGCCCCAGATCGCGCACCTGGACCAGCTTGGCCGGCGCGCGGCTGGCCTGCTGGGCGTGCGGCTGACGCAGGGGCGCCTCCCAGTCGATGGCCCCGCTGGCCAATTCATCGGCCCGCACACAAGCCGACCAGGTGCCCTGGGCCGTGGGCTGCAACACGCCGGCCGATGCGCAAGCCGGTGCCCGGTGTGGGCAACGCGGCGCGAAGCGGCAGCCGCTGGGCAGCTGCGCCATGGACGGCGGCGTGCCCTTGATTTCAACCAAGCGCTCGGACAGCGGCGAGCTCAGGCTGGGCACGCAGCTGAGCAGGCCTTTGGTGTAGAGGTGGCGCGGCGAGGCAAACAGGGTCTGCGCGTCGCCTTGCTCGACCACCTGGCCGGCGTACATCACCATCAGCCGATCGGCGTACCGCGCCACAATGCCCAGGTTGTGCGTGATCAGGACCAGGGCGATGCCCATGCGCCGCGTCAGGTCCTTCATCAACTCCAGGATCTGCGCCTGGATCGTCACATCCAGGGCCGTGGTGGGCTCGTCGGCGATCAACAGACGCGGGCCACAGGCCAGGGCCATGGCGATCATGACGCGCTGGCGCATGCCGCCCGAGAACTCATGCGGAAACTGTGTCAGCCGGGTCGCCGCTTCGGTGATGCCCACCATGCCCAGCAGCTCGATGGCGCGCTGGCGTGCCGCGGCTTCCGACAGCCCCAGGTGGCGGCGCAGCGGCTCCATGATCTGCAGCCCGATGCTGAGCACCGGGTTGAGGGCGGTCATCGGGTCTTGGAAGACCATGGCGATGTCCTTGCCGCGCAGCTCACGCAAGGCCTGGCCGTCTTCGGCCAGCAAGTCGCGCCCCTCGAAGCGGATGCGGCCCGCCCGCACACGCGCGGTTTTGGGCAGCAGGCCCAGCACCGACAAGGCGGTCACCGACTTGCCGGAGCCGGACTCCCCCACCACCGCCAGCACCTCGCCACGACGGATCTCAAAGCCCACCCCGGTGACCACATCGAGCGGACCCTGTGGGGTCTGGAAGGACACGCACAAGTCCTCCACGCTCAACAGGAGAGGGGCCGGCGGCGCGGACGACGTGGCGGGCGTGAGCGCTTCTGCAGGGGGGTCGGTCAGATGCATGGAAGGCTTTTTTGGATACTTGCAGTGATTTTTTGGATATTTACAGCACTTTTACATATCCACTACGCCGAGTCACCCATGTTTACCCTAGGTCATGGCGCAGCCTGGATCAGGCCCTGATCGCCAAACAAAACGCCCCAAACGGGGCGTTGTTGGGGCGGTCAGCAGGAGGGATCAGCCGGAGGCCTGCGCCATCAGCAACTCGATCAGGCGGGCGGTCAGGGGTTGCACCGGCGCATCTTTGAGCATGGCAATGCCCACCGAGCGCTTGATGCGGGCCTGGGCAAAGGGCAACACACTCAGGCCCTCTCCCGCCTGGCCATGCAGCATGGAGGCGCTGAGCAAACTCACCAGATCGGTCTCGTGCAGGATCTGGCGCATCTGGCCAGCGGTGTTGCTCAGTTCCAGCACGATGCGCGGCGGCGGCAGACCCGCCTGCGCCAGGCGCGCCTCCACCTGGCGACGCGCCGCCACATTGGGGCCGGGCAGCATCCATTCGGCATGGGCCAGATCGGCCAGCTTCAGGCGGCGCCGCTGCAGCAAGGGGTGGCCGCTGCGCACCACCATGCACAGATCATCCTGCAGCAATTCGATGGTGTGCACATCCTCGGGCACGCGCGCGGGCAAGGAGCTGATGCACAGGTCCAGCTCACCCTGGCGCAGCAGGCGCCAGAGCTCGTCGTTCAGGTGCAGGGAGGCGCGCACCACCGCCGCTGGCCGCTGCCGGTGCAGCTGCACAAAGGCCGGCACAAACAGCATTTGCGCATACAAGGGCGACACCCCCACGCGCAGCAGGCCCAGGGCGCCCAGGTGCAAATCGGTGGCCTCCTTGATGGCATCGCGCAGCGCCCCACGCAAGGCGCTCGTGCGTTGGCGAAAGGGCTCGGCCACCCGGGTCAGGGTCATGCCCTTGGTGCTGCGCTCGAACAGCTCAAAGCCCAGCGCCCGCTCCAGGCGCTGCAAAGCCTTGGTGACCGCTGGCTGCGAGACCCCCAGGCGCTGCGCGGCCCGCCGCACCTGGCCCTCTTCGGCCACCGCCAGAAAGTAATCGATGTCGTCCAGCGCGATGCCCATGTGCGTGCCTTTCAAAAATAACCAACAGTTATCGCCAAGCGCCTGGTGATTATCCACAAGCCGATTCGGCCCGCCTAGACTGCGCCACAAGCACGAGGAGTCCTGATGAACTTTGGCATTTTTGTGGCGCGCAGCGCCCTGCACTGGCCCGACCGGGTGGCGGTGCGCCTGCGCGAGCAGACCCTGACCTACCGCGAGCTCGAGCGCGCCTCCAACCAGCTCGCACATGCCCTGCTGGCCCTGGGCTTGCAGCGCGGCGACCGGGTGGCCATCGTGTCGGCCAACCGGCCCGAGATCGTGGTGGCCGAATGCGCTTTCTACAAAATCGGCCTGGTCAAGGTCGCGCTCAACTCGCGCCTCTCGGCGCAGGAGCTGGAGGACGCGCTGGACAATGCCGAGCCCGCCGCCTGCCTGGTCGCGCCCTCGCACCGCCCCATGATCGAGGCCATGCGCGAACGCCTGCCCAGCCTGCGCCACCTCCTGGCCTGGGATTGCACCGAGGCAGACGCTGCTCGGGGCTGGCTCGATGTGACCGCGCGCATGGCCGCAGCGTCCGATGCGCATGTGCACATCGACCTGGCCCCCGAGGACCTGGCGGTCTTGCACTACACCTCGGGGTCCACGGGCAAGCTCAAGGCCGCCATGCAGACCATGGGCAACCGCATGACCTCGCTGCGCAAGGTCATCATGGGCCGCATGCAGGGCGGCACCGACGATGTGATGCTGCTGGTCGGGCCCATCACCCATGCCAGCGGGATGTTCATCCAGGCCCTGCTCTACCAGGGCGTGGGCATTGTCTTGCTCGATCGCTTTGTGCCGGCCGAGGTCTTGGCCACCATCGAGCGCTACCGCGTCACGATGTGCTTCATGGTGCCCGCCATGATCCATGCGCTGCTGGCCGAGCCCAGCCGCAAGGAGCGGGACCTGTCGAGCCTGCGCCTGCTGAGCTATGGCGCGGCCCCCATGTCGGCCGCGCGCATCCGCGAGGCCTGGGCGGCCTTTGGACCGGTGCTTGCCCAGGGTTACGGCGCGGGCGAGACCACCGGCGGCGTGATCAGCCTGACCATTGCCGACCATGCGCGCGCCATCGACGGGGATCGGCCCGAGCTGCTGGCGGCCTGTGGCCGCGCCACCTGCGAGTCCGAGATCCAGGTGCTGGACGACAACGGTCAGCCGGTGCAGGGCGACGCGATTGGCGAGATCTGCGTGCGTGGGCCCGATGTGTTTGCAGGCTACTGGCGCGCCCCGGAACTGAGCGCGGCGGCCATCGACGCCCAGGGCTGGCTGCACACCGGCGACCTGGCGCGCATCGACCACGAGGGCTACATCTACATCGTCGACCGGCGCAAGGACATGCTGGTGTCGGGCGGCTTCAATGTCTACCCCAGCGAGATCGAGTCGGTGCTGGCCCAGCACCCGGCGGTCTACGAGGTCTGCGTGGTGGGCGTGCCCGACGATCATTGGGGCGAGGCGGTCAAGGCGGTGGTGGTGCCGCGCCAGGGACAGGCGGCCAGCGCGCAAGACCTGATCGACTTTTGCAAGGATCGCCTGGCCGATTTCAAAAAACCCCGCTCGGTGGACCTGGTGGCCGAGCTGCCCAAAAACAGCAACGGCAAACTCTCGCGCAAGGACGTGCGCGAGCGCTACTGGCAAGGCCGCGACAGAAAGGTCAACTGAATGACACCCCCCACCCTCTCCCCTGCGTTTGCCGGCAGCGCCAAGGCCCAGGACTTTGTCACGCGGCTCGATGCCTTCATCGAGGATGAGTTGCGGCCGCTGGCGCAGGCCCACGGCATCGACCACATGAGCCCGGCGCCGCGCGCCTTGTTGCAACAGGTCTGGCAGCGCTCGCACGCACTGGGCTTTTACGGCATGACCCTGCCCGAGGCCATGGGCGGCGCCGGCTTCTCGGTGCACGACCATGCGCTGATCAAGATGCACATCTACGCCAGCGGCACGCCGTTTGCGCCGCATGTGCTGGGCGAGCTCAGCGGCCCGCCGCGCCTGGGCGCGCTGGTGCGCCAGGCCAGCCCCGAGCAGATGCAGCGCCTGATCTTGCCGGTGGCGCGCGCCGAGAAGGCGATCTGCTTTGCCATCACCGAACCCGACGCGGGCTCGGACGCGGGTGCGCTGCAAACGCGCGCTGTGCGCGATGGCGATCACTATGTGCTCAATGGCAGCAAGCGCTTCATCTCGGGGGCCCCGTTCTGCGATGTGGCCATCATCATTGCCGCCACCGGCGATGACCCGGCATCGCGCGAGACCACCGCCTTTTTTGTCGAGCGCGACCGCCCGGGCATGTCGATCGAGGGCGAGTACAAGACCATGGCCGGTCAGTCGCACACCGCCAACATCGTCCTGCGCGACTGCCGCATTCCGCTGGGCAACCAGATCGGCGAACGCGGCCGTGGCCTGGCGCTGGCGCTGGGGCGCATCACCGTCAACCGCTTGCTGCACTGCCCGGCCATGCTGGGCCTGGCGCAGCTGGCGCTGCAAGACAGCCTGGTCCACGCCAGCCGGCGCCGTCAGTTTGGCCAGCCGATTGGCGCCTTCCAGGCGGTGCAGCACCAGCTGGCCGACATGGCCACCGAGCTGGAGGCCGCACGCGCGCTGATGCTCTCGGTCGCGCAGCGCCTGGACCAGGGCGAGGATGCGCGCGCGCAGGCGTCCATGGCCAAGCTGTTTTGCTCGGAGACCGCCTTCCGGATCGCCGACCGCGCAGTGCAGATCCACGGTGGCGAAGGGATTGTGCAAGGCCACCGCGTCGAGTTCCTGTTCCGCATGTTGCGCATGTACCGGATCCTGACCGGCACCAGCGAGATCCAGCGCAACACGATTGCCAAAGAGCTGCTGCAAGGCAGCGCCCCCACCCCCAGCCCAAGGAGACCCCAATGAAGCGCCGCCCCTTTCTGATCCGGGCCGTTCTGGCCGCCACGGCAGGTCTGGTCATGAATGCCCAGGCCCAGGACTTTCCGAACCGGCCCATCCGCTGGATCGTGCCCTATCTGGCGGGCACCGCGCCCGACAACACGGTGCGCATCGTGGCCGAGGCCATGGCCCCCATCCTGAAGCAGCCGGTGGTGGTGGACAACAAGCCCGGCGCCGCCGGCAATGTGGGCGCCCAGCTGGCCGCCCGCGCCGCGGCCGATGGCCACACCTGGGTCTATGCCGCGTCGCCCATGGCGGGCAATATGCGCATGTACAAAAAGCCGGGCTTTGATGCGATGAAGGACTTCACCCACGTGGGGCGCATCGCCGTCTCGGACCTGTCGCTCATCGTGCATCCCGAGTCGGGCATCCGCACGGTCAAGGACCTGATCGAGCGCGCCCGCAAAGAGCCGGGCAAGCTGAGTTTTGCCTCGGGTGGCGTGGGCTCGCCCGCGCACATGGGGGCCGAGCTGGTGCTGAACACGGCGGGCGTGACGGCCCTGCACGTGCCCTACAAGGGCGCGTCCGAGTCGGTCACTGCGGTGATGGGCAAGCAGGTGGACTTTGCCCTGGCCGTCAGCTCGGTGGCGCTCTCGCACATCAGCGCCGGGCGACTGCACGCCTTGGCCGTGACCGGGGCGCAGCGCAACCGCAGCCAGCCCAACACCCCGACGCTGTCGGAGTCGGGCCTGAGCGGTTTGCAGCTGAGCTCGTTTGGCGGCCTGTCGGTGCCAGCGGGCACGCCCGCCCCCATCGTGCGGCGCCTGTCCGAAGCGCTGACCCAGGCCCTGGCCATGCCCGAGGTGCGCGCCAAGCTCGAGGCCCAGGGCGGCACCGTCGCCCCCTCCACCCCCGAGGAATTTCGCGATGCGCTGCAGGCCGAGATTGGCCTGACCGAGCGCATGATGAAATCGGCCCGGATCGAGGCGCAATAAGCCCTGCGCGTCAGCGGCCCAGCTGCGCCCACACCGCCTCGGGGCGGGGCAGCGGGGCCACCGCGCCGTGGCCCTGCACCGACAGGCCAGCCGCCGCATTGGCGTAGCGCGCGGCCTCCAACAGCGCATCGCCCTGGCACAGGCGCGCCAGCAAATTGCCCGCAAAGCAGTCGCCCGCGCCGGTGGCGTCCACCGCCTGAACGGGCATGGCGGCCAGGGGGGTGCGCACGCCATCGGCGCTCACGATGGCGCCCTGCGCGCCCAGCTTGAGCACCACCTCTGCCACGCCCTGCGCGTGGCACCAGTCGAGCAAGGCATGCGGCTCGGAGGTGCCCAGCAGCTGCGCCAGATCGTCCTGGCTGGGCAGAAACAGGTCGCACAGGGCGGCGGCTTCGCGCAGGCAGGCGCGGGCGCGCGCCACCGGCCACAGCGACAGGCGCAAATTCGAGTCGAGCGAGACCTGGGTGCCGGCCTGGCGCGCAGCGGCCATGGCGGCCAACACCGCGTCGCAGGCGCTGGCCGATATCGCCATGGAAATGCCCGACACATGCAGCCAGCGGCTTTGCGCGATGCGCGCGGCCCAGTGGGTCTGCACGTCGGCCACCTGCATGCGGCTGGCGGCCGAGCCCGCGCGGGCATAGCTGAAGTGATGCCCCTGGGCGTCGTGGCTGACAAAGTAAACGCCGGTGGGGGCCTGGGCGTCGCGCAGCACGCCCTGCGTGTCCACGCCCTCCTGCGCCCACAGCTGCAGCAGCAACTGGCCCCAGTGGTCCTGGCCCACCCGGCTCAGGTAGGCGACGCGGGCCCCGGCCCGGGCCGCGGCAATGGCCGCGTTGCTGGTGTCACCCCCAAAGCCCTGCAGGTACATCGGCGGCGAGCGCTGCGTCTGGTTGAATTCCAGCAAGGCCTCGCCCAGGGCAAGCACATCCAGCACGCGTGGGTCCATGGTTGACGGTCTCCTGCAACAGTGGCCACAAGCGTAGCATGGCCTGCGCGCGGCCAGGCCCCTGGCATGCGGCGTGGCCACTCAGCCGTCGCGGGCCCTGTCGCAGGTCGCACGCCAGGACGGCGTGCCCGATCGTCAGCGTGCGGGCTTGAGAATGCCGGCAAAGAAGGCCGACAGCTCGGCCACACCGTCCAGCGGCAACACATGGGCCACGTACTGGTCGGGACGCACCACCACCATGCAGCCCTGCTGGCGGTCGATGCCCCGCATGTCGTAGATATTGCCCAGGCCCTTGTGGTCCACGCAGAACACCTTCTCGTGGTCTTGCAGACCCAGCTTGCCGGTGCAGGGTTTGAAGAAGGGCGGCATGTGCTCGTAGGCCAGCTGATCAAAGGTTTGCTGGAACACCGCGCGCACATCGATCACCGCGTCAATGTCCTCACCCACTCGGGTGTGGCGCAGCACCGGCGAGTCCGGATGCGTTTGCAGCCAATCGGCCAGGCGGTGCAGGGCCGAGCCCGGCGCCGAGCTGTCGGCCGCGCCACCAAAGGCATAGATGCGCCAGCGGGCGTCGGCCTCGGCGACATGGCCCAGCTGCATTTGCATGGCATCGGCCAGGCGCACCACCGGGGCCGAATGAAAGCGACGCCCCACCTCCAGGCCGCGCGCCAGGGCCTGGTGCGCGCTGGCGGCAAACAAGTTGGAGTGGTCGTACTTGACCGCCGTGCCGCCGGTGAACTCCAGATTGGCCTTGAACTGGCGGATGATGCGCGGCTCCTCGGTGCCATCGCGCTCGGCCTGCGTGGTGGGCGCCGACATGATGCGGGCCCAGGCGTGGTCGGTCTCGACCAGGCGCTTGGCCTCGGTCAGGCGCTCCTTGGAATAGCTGCGCAGCAGGCGCGGATCGGCGCGGCCCTGCAGCACATGCACCAGCTTCCAGCCCAGGTTGAAGGTGTCCTGCATCGACACGTTCATGCCCTGCCCTGCCTTGGGCGAATGGGTGTGGCAAGCGTCGCCGGCGGTGAAGACCCGCGGGTTGCGGTCTTCCCCGGCGGGCACATCGTCAAAGCGGTCGGTGATGCTGTGGCCGATGTCGTAAATCGACCACCACACCACCTCTTTCACATCGATGTGGTAGGGGCGGATGATGCGGTTGGCGGCGGCGATCATGTCGTCCTGCGTGAACTTGCGATGCGCGGCCTTCTCGTCGGGGCGCAGCTTGTCGAGCTCGACGTACATGCGGAACACATAGCCGCCCTCACGCGGCAGGATCAGCACATTGCCCTCGCTGGCCGACGAGATCAGGCACTTTTGCCGCACGTCCGGAAAGTCGGTGTTGGCCAGGATGTCCATCACGCCCCAGGCCTGGTGCGCGGCGTCGCCGTGCAGCTGGCCGCCAATGGCCTTGCGCACGGCCGAGTGGGCACCATCGCAGCCCACCACATAGTTGGCCCGCACCACGCGGGTCGCGCCCCAGTTGGTGCCAATCGAGTCCTTGAGGGTGACGGTCACGGGGTGGTCGTCGGTGGTGGGGTCGATGGTCAGGCCCACCACCTCCCAGCCGTAATCGGGCTCCAGGCGCGAGGGCGAGTTCTTCATCACCTCCAGGAACAGCTCGTGCAGGCGCGCCTGGTTGATCAGGATGTGCGGCATCTCCGAGCTGTCGTCGGCCACGTCCTGCACGCGCCCCACCCGCTTGATGTGCTGCGGGTTTTGCGGGTCGGGCATCCAGAAGGCGGTCTGGTTGACCCAGTAGGTCTCGCGCTTGACCTTGTCGGCAAAGCCAAAGGCCTGGAACATCTCCATCGAGCGGGTGTTGATGCCATCGGCCTTGCCCTTGATGATGTTGGCGGACATGCGCTCGATGATCATGGTCTCGATCTCGGGGAACTGCGCCAGCTGCGCCGCCAGGCACAAGCCCGCAGGGCCGGTGCCCACGATCAGCACATCCACCTGGCTGGGCAGCGGCTCGTTGATGCCCCGGTTGCGGCGATTGGGCGCGGCCTCCTTGATGTCCGGGCTGCCCCCACGGAATCCGTTTTTGTAGAACTGCATCGTGTCTCTCCAATCTTGGGTGAAGCCGTACACCGGCCGATGCGAAATGATAACTACACATACCAATTCACGCAAGATGGTATGTATGATTACCTTTTGCGCGATGGACAAGCCGCCAACGCGATTCATTTCGTATTCAAACTGCAGGACACGATGGCCGTACTTGACATGGCGGGGCACCTCATCCGCCGGATTCACCAGCAATCGACCCACTGGTTTGCCCAGCGCACCCAAGAGGCGGGCTACGACCTGACCCCGGTGCAGTTTGCCGCGCTGGACGCCATTGGCACCCACCCGGGCAGCGACCAGGCCTTTGTGGCGCAGCACATTGCCTACGACCGGGCCACGATCGGTGGGGTCATCGAACGCCTGGAGAACAAGGGCTGGGTGGCGCGTGTGGTCAGCGCGCGCGACCGCCGCTCGCGCGAGCTGACCCTCACGAGCGCGGGTCAGCGCGTGCTGAGCGATCTGCAACCCATCGTGCAGGCCCTGCAAGACGACATCCTGCAGCCCCTGTCGGACCAGGACCGCGAGACCTTTTTGCGCCTGGCACGGCAACTGGTCTGGCCATAAGCCGGCAAAGACCGGCGCCTCACCCCGGCATCGGGTCAATGCTAGGCTTGCGCCTCATCACGGGTGGCATCCGCACCCGAGCCCTAGGAGCCCCGACATGAACGACGATCCCCGCTGCTGTGGCACCGGCACCTGCATCATCAACGCCGACGGGCGCTGCTGGTGCGGTCAGCAATGGGATGGCGAGAAGATGTGCTTCCCGCCGCAAGATGCGCCCACCCAGGCCAGCCCAGACGCACACGACGCGGCCACCGACGCCGACTGAGCGCCGGCCATGACCCTGTTGCGCGCCCTGCAGGGCCTGGCTTTTGAGGCGATGGGGCACCGGATCCGGACCCTGACCGGCTCGCGCGGATCGCTGGAGGACTTTGCCCTGCCGGCAGGCGACCCCGGCTGGTTTGGCCCGCAGGCCATCAACTGGCGGGTGCATGCCCACTTCACCGGCATGCTGGTGGGCGGGCTGTCCTCGCTGATGGTGCAAGCCCTTCACCCGCGCGCCTTGGCGGCGGTCTGGGACCACTCGGATTTCCGCCACGATTTGCGGGGCCGCCTGGGGCGCACCGCCTACTTTGTCGCCGCCACCACCTATGGCGCTCAGGCCATGGCCGAGCGCACCATCGATCGCGTCAACCAGATCCACGCCCATGTGCAGGGCACCGATTTGCAAGGTCGCCTCTACCGCGCCAACGAGCCCGAGCTGATCCGCTGGGTGCACCTGACCGAGGTGTCGGCCTTTGCCCGCGCCTACCAGCACCTGGCGCGCCCGGCCTTGCGGGCCGACGAGCTGGACCGCTATGTGGCCGAGATGGCCCAGATCGGCCATCGCCTGGGCGCGCAGGACCTGCCGCAGACCTGGGACGCGCACGAGCGCGCGCTGGCGCCCTATGTGCCCGAGCTGGTGCACGATGCGCGATCGCGCGAGATCGTGCAGCTGATCATGCACTACCCCGCCGAGCCCCTGGACCAGCCCTTCATGGCCCTGGTGCTGGCGGCGGCCTTTGACATCATGCCGCCCTGGGCCTTGCAGCGCCTCGAACGCCGCCCAGCGTGCGCGGCGCGCCAGCAGGCCACGCGCCTGGCCCTGCAGCTGGCCTCGGCCCCGGTGCAAGCCATGCTCGATCAGCAAGGCGTGGCGGCCACGGCCCGGCGCCGGGCCCAGGCGCTCGCCACCCCGGCCTGAGCGGCGCTGTCGCCGATTCGGCAGACCGCACGGGCCCTGCCGTGCGAAGATGGGGCCACATGTCCCCCGCTCATCCCGACACCCACCAAGGCCTGCGCGGCCGCCAGTTGGTGCTGGCCGTGTTCACCCTGCAGCTGGGCATTGCCACCTCGGTGCTCGACAACACCGCCGTTGCCCTGGGCCTGCCCACCATGGCGCGCGACCTGGGGGTCAGCGCCGACGAGGTGATCTGGATCATCAACAGCTTTCAGATGACCGCCCTGGTGGCCCTCTTGCCGCTGGCGCACCTGGGCGACCGCGTGGGCTACAAACGGGTCTACCTGATGGGCGTGGCCGTCTGGGGCCTGGCTTCGGCCCTGGCATTCGTGGCCCCATCGCTGGCCTGGCTCATTGGCGCGCGCGCCCTGCAAGGCTTTGGCGTGGCGGGCATTCTGTCGATCAACATGGCGCTGGTGCGCCAGACCTGGCCGCCCCACCGGCTCGGGCGTGGCATTGCGCTCAACGCCATGGTGGTCAGCGGCGCCACGGTGATCGGCCCCATCCTGGCCGCGGCCATTTTGTCGGTGGCCAACTGGCGCTGGCTGTTTGCCTTCAGCACACCCGCCTGTGCGCTGCTGCTGCTCATCGGGCGCAGCACCCTGCCCCCCAATCGACCCAAGCTCGGGGCGCCGCCGCCCTCGGTGCTGGACATCCTGCTCAACGCCGGCATGTTCATCAGCCTCTTTCTGTTTGCCGATCAGCTGGGGCGCCAGATCAAGGCGGGCGGCCTGGGCCATGACGGCCTCTGGCATGTGGGGGCGCTCTTGCTGGCGGCGCTGCTGCTGGGCGCCTGGCATGTGCGGCGCCAACTGCGCCAGTCCCATGCCTTGTTCCCGGTGGATCTGTTGCTCATTCCCATGTTCCGGCTGTCCATGCTGACCTCGGTGACCAGCTTTGCCGCGCAGACGGTGGCCTTCATCACCCTGCCCTTTTTGCTGTTGACGGTCTGGCACAGCCCGCCCTCCGAAGCCGGTTGGCTGCTGGCGTGCTGGCCGGTGGGCACCATCGCCTCGGCGGCCCTGGCGGTGCGCTGGATTGGGCGTTTTCATGGCGGCACCTTGGGCGCCGCCGGTCTGGTCGGCCTGGCACTGGGCCTGGCCTTGCTGGCGCATGCGGCGCTGGGCGAAAGCGCGCCGGTGCGCGCGGGCCTGAGCCTGCTCTTGTGCGGCGTGGGCTTTGCCCTCTTTCAGTCGCCCAACAACCACACCATCATCACCCACACCCCCAGCCACCGCTATGGCGCAGCCAGCGGCATGATCGGCACGGCGCGCCTGACCGGGCAGACCCTGGGGGCCACACTGGTGGCCATGGTGCTGCTCTGGCACGGCCACACCGACGGGCCGGCCCTGGCCACCGCGATCGGCCTGGCCAGTGTCCTGGCCCTGCTGGCCGCGCTCATCAGCGCGCAGCGGGTGCGACACGGCACGCCGCCGGCGCGCCCCAGTGCCTGAGGGCCTCGGCCCGAGGGGCAACGCCAGCAGCAAGTGCGCTTAGTTGGCAGAAACGCCAAACTTCAACCCAGTGGCCTTGAGGACCGCACTGAGGGTTCGGATCGTGGGATTGCCCCGGTTGGACAATGTCCGATAAAGCGTTTCGCGAGAGAGTTTCGCTCTATCGGCAATCTGCGCCATGCCTCCACGGGCTTCCACCACCTTGCGCAGCGCAGTCAAATACGTTCTGGGATCATCATCCTCGCTGGCGGCGTTCAAATAGAGGGCTGCAAATTCAGCGTCCTGGAGTTGCTCGTGGAGCCATTGGTCGTGCTGAAAGTCGTTCTTCATCTGCCGGTCCTTTGCTGCCATTCGTCCCACCGTTCAATGGCCCGCGCAATATCCGCGACCTGGGTGCTTTTGACCCCACCTTCACAAAGCAAGATGAGTCGCTTGCCCTCGATTGCATAGTCAACGCGATACCCAGGCCCCCAATCGATTCTCAATTCCCAAACGCCAGATCCGACGGGCTTGCAATCACCAAAATTTCCGTTATGCAGCCGCAAAAGTCGAGATGCCACCCTGGCTTGGGCCTGTCGGTCCCTCAAGCCATTGAGCCAGCGACCGAACAGATCCTGCCCTTCGGTGCTGTGGTAGTGCAGCAACTCGAACATGGAGCGATTGTAGCCTTCAAGCTACACATCGGCAAGAAAGAAAAATTCCCCGGCAAGGCGGGGAATCAGATGAAGCCGCAGCGGCTCAGCTCTTGAGTGCGACCAGCACCTCGTCGAGCATTTTCTTGGCGTCGCCAAAGAGCATGCGGTTGTTCTCTTTGTAGAACAGCGGGTTGTCCACGCCCGCGTAGCCGCTGGCCATGGAGCGTTTCATGACGATGCTGGTGCGGGCCTTCCAGACCTCCAGCACCGGCATGCCGGCGATCGGGCTGCTCGGGTCGTCCTGCG
>JACCEA011157045.1_pt1 | contig 38906 bp, 32 predicted proteins | sample 7449851 | NCBI WGS metagenome assembly JACCEA01 (sample SAMN15323453, study PRJNA562643) | freshwater metagenome | isolation source: river surface water | place: USA:Blue River Watershed | collected 2017-08-18 | reverse complement strand
GATGATGATATAAATACAGACAATAACACAGCTTGGAAGATTTTCCAATTACCAGTTAATGAACTAATAGATTCCAATAGAAAATATGTATGACTAATTTGACTTATTGTTCCCAATAAACAATAAAAAAAAGCAAATTCTCTTGAAATTATTATACTTACGAAAAAACGAATTGACTGTTTGAAATTTAAGATTATGTTCTTCATGATTTGTTTTAGTTTTTATAATAAAAAATCCGGATATAAAATATATATCCAGATTTTTATCTAATAATAGGTTGATGATAATAACATTAATTATTATTTTCTTGATTGAATTTTTCTTCGATTAAATCATCTGAAATTCTATAACTTTCATCCGAATAAAATTCAGAAATTCCAGTTAAGAAATTGATTTCCAATTGTCTATTATCTATATCAGCAATAGATTCGAATATTTCTTTAATATCCAAATTATTTGTAAGATAATCTCTCAAATTAATATAGCTATTAATTTCAGAACCGTTAATGTTACAATCTTCAATTAAACCAATAGTTTGGTGTAACTGTTTAATTGTAAATATTTGGTTTTCATTTAATTGTTGGAATAAATAAGATTTCTTTTCAGAATTATCAATTACCAATGAGTTAATTAAATCATTAACGTAATTAACAATTTTCGGTAAATTGTCTGGATTTATTTCCTTAACATAATTTTCAACCAAAGTTTTATAACTTGCTTTAGCCTTATTTAGTTGTAAATCCAATAAATTCGTAAATTCTGATTTTTCAAATGGTAAACATTCAGTAAATAATTTACGATTTTTATGCATACCAGCTTTAACAAAACTGTAAACATGTTGAACTAAATCTTCACTATTTAAAATTTGGTTAAAACCATCCAACAATACTTCAGCTGTTGGAATTTCAGCACTATTTAATGTTTCTTTAATAACACCAATTAAAAATAAATCAGTATCATCAGGATTATTTTGTTCAATTTTAACGGTATCATTTAAAACTTCAGGTTCATTAACTTCAATGTTTTCAATTACATTTTCAGTTTCAGTGTAATCAACAAATTCTTCTAATAATTCTGGTTTATCAACCATTGATAATGAATAACCTGTTAAATCCACACCACCATCTACAATAAGTTTACTGTCTGATAATTCAAACCACTCTTTTAAAGATAGAATCATATCAAAATAAACCAATGAAAACTTTTGAGAATCAAAATATTCTGAAGCTTTATTGATTTCTCTTATATATTCAGGTTCTTGTAATAAAGCACGTAAATTTTTGAAAGATTTACCAGAAATATTTATGTTTTCATAAATAATTTTATTTGCTTTCAATAATTGGCCGTAAGTTATTTTCTTAACTTTCATCAATTCATCAATATCCATAATATATGATACTGAAAAGTTAGAATTTCTAAAAATTGAATTGATGTTTGATTTGATTTTTGGTGTTATTTCACCAGAAAATTCACATTCCTTAACAATTAATTCCTTTAATTTATCTTTACTACTTTCAATATTTTCAATTGAAATATTTTTCAAGATGTTACTAAATTTAAACAATTGCTCTGAAGATAAGTTTAAAGATTTCATTCTTAAAACGAAATTTTCCATCACAACTTTTTTCAAATGTTTTTGTTGACCAACAAATTCCATTCCAAACATATATGCAATATTACCCAATATTTCATATTGTTTGGTATTAATTTTAAAATTGTTTGTTTCGATATTTTTAAATGTCTTATCAATATCGGAATTTTTTATTTTTTCAACAATTGAATTGTAAAGAAAATTTTCTTGGGATTGTTTAGCTTCGTGCTGATTAATTGTACTCATTTTTTTATTTTTAAATATTATTGGAATTTACGTTAAATATTTTATCCAAATATTTATACGTTTATAAACTGGGATAATAAATATATTAATGATATTATCGTTAAAAACCATAAAAATAAATATTTAATATTTTTGATTACTAAATAAAAACGATAATATCTAATTTCAACGGAATATTTCTTTAATTTCTTTTCTGATACAAATCCTGTTTCCACATTAAGATTGATATAATTTTCAACATCAAAAGCTGTATTTTGAGCAAGAATATTTGTAAATTCTATAGTAAATTCAGCTTTGATTTTAACCTGCATTTCTTCAAGATTTAAAGTATCTAAGAAAGAGTCTGGTTCAATTATATCAATTTTATATAATTTCCACCATTTATATGAAAATTCATTATCATCTAAAAATTTTATTATATTATCGTTAACTAATATTTCGTTTTTAATTTTATTCCAAAAATAGAAAAAACATATAACATCCAAAAAATAAAATATTGGACATAATATGTAATATAAAAATAAATATTTTTTTCTTGTTTCGATTTTGTCTAATAATGAAAGTATTTTTTCCATAGTTTAGTATTATTTAATTATTGATTATTTTTTATTGAATTTATGGTATTTCCGGATTATTTGGATTGAGTGTATCAAAATATGTATCAATATTGTTTTCAGATTCAATTTCAAATAATGGGTTTAATCCACCACCACCACCCATTCCTAAATTAATTATAGATTTATATCTAACAAGCATTAATTGTAATTGTAAATCTAAATTAGCTTTAACAACAAAGTTTTTTGTTCCACCCATATCCATGTTATTTTTCTCTAAACCAAAAGTAGTTAGATTAAAAGAACCCTGATAATTATTACCCATATATTCATAAGTAAAAGCATTATCAACAGATAAAATACAAGCTAGAACTTCTAAATATTCTAAAGCTTTAATAAAATTGGAACATACTAAATTACATACTATTGGTAGATTTGTAGCTTTCCTACGAAATTGTGCTTTGTAATTTACATTTTCTAAACGATACAAAAATTTAGTATATTGATTTGAATCTTGGTCAGCCTGGAATTCAACTTCATTAATTGATATGACAACTCTCGGTACCGGCATATAAGATTCATTATTTTTTTCAAACTTTTCCTTAAAGAAAAAAGTTTCATCACCCGTATCTAAAACAAATACGGGAATGTCACTATAAATTTCATTGAGTTTTTTCTCAAAGTTTGCTACAAAACCTGTTAAGCCTGTTTCTATTTGTTTAAATTTATAATTTTTTGGTTGTGTATTTTCCATAAAATATTTAAAAAATTTATTTAACTAAATCAAATAGTGTTAATACTTTAAAGGGATTTAATTTATCATCGATTTTTTTGAATTTTTTTCTCCCAATCATTTCAATACAAGCCTGTTTAATTATTGTTTGTAGTTTTTCATGTAATATGATATAACACTCATTATACGGTAAATCAAAATAATCACAATATTCGATAAACATTTTATATATTTTTTTATATGGTTTTTTATTTTCCATACAAAATTTAATAAGTTTAACAAATGTTATATTAACTTTGTTCGTATCATTCAATAATTCTTTTGTATCAATCATAAGAAATTCCTTATCGAATATTGTTTCAATAGCATCGATAAGGAATTGTCTTTCTTCTTCTATATCAAATAACATCGATGGTTCAATAGATATTTGCATATAAATATTTGATAAATCCCTAATATTGTTATCAAATTCTATAATATTTTCTGATTGTTCCAACATGTTTTTTTTTAATAATTGCTAATTTTTTGAACGCTCAATCATTCCATCTGCTAAAAATTGTTTGTATTCAGCTTTATCAAGATTAAAGGGGTTAGATACAAAATATTTATATCCAAACATGAAATCAGGAACTTTTATTGAAGTTTCTTTCATTTCAGAAATAAATTTATTGTATTCAATTGATGTTAATACTTTAACATTTGAAAACAATGGCAATAACCAGAATAATTCTAAAACAACAGAATCAGAACTAGATACCAATTTAACATTTCTGACAACTTTAGCATAAATATCGAATTTAGCTGAATTTGACATAATATCCATGTAAATACGCATTAGTTTAGTTTGTTCTGATTTTGGTGATTTCAAAATACTGATTATAAACATAACAGAATATTGGTCAAAAACATTTTTAACTAATGATAATGGAACTTTTTTATCAATTAATTTTGTAACTGCATTCATTAAAGAAAGAGTTATATCAAAGTCCCTTACATCAGAATCAAGATTAGCTAAAAATAATTCTAAATCAACATTATCATTTTTAAGTGATTCAACTCCTTGTGAAAGTTCCTTAAGTTTCATTCTTGAAACTGAATTTCCAATTGTACTAAGTAAAGCGTTAATTTCCATTTTCGTTAATTTATTTTGTTATTTTAAATATCATTTTAAGTATATTTATGATATTAATTTTTTGAATATTTTTTGAATATACTAATCCAAAATATTTTTAAAACCTACTTCATAATTATATTTTTGTAATTCATTTATGATAATTTTTAATGAATTATCTGAACATAAAAATCCTTCATTGGCAGAACCAAAATCACCACTTCTAACTAATTCAATTTTTTTACTAATTTCATTAGGTATATAATTTCTACCATCTAAATTATAAAAAATATTAGAATCTGAAAATCTATCAAATCTAATCATATATAATTCAAGATTATTTCTTTTTTCGAACTTAATATTACAAATTTTTTCTGAATTTGGTATAATATTATGTGCTTTTTCTTTCAAAAAATTTTGTTGAAAACTAAATTCAACAACTTTATTTTTTCGATAAGTTTTTAATTTACAATTAAAATTTGAAAAAAATTTTTTCCCAATAAAATCAATAACTTTTAAATTGAATTTATTATTTTCGGTTATTAGAAAATATTCTCTGTATTGACCACGTAATAATTTATATTCTTGGAAACCAAAATCTTCAATATTTAATTCCAAAATAAATTTATTTAATAAATTATTTATTTCACTTTCCGATAAAAATTCATAAACATCATCTGATGTTTTCCAAAGCCAATCTAATCTTTTATCAATAATATCATAATTATTAGATTTGGTTGGTTTTAATTTTGTGTTAATTGGTATTTTCATAATTATTAGATTTGGTTGGTTTTAATTTTGTGTTAATTGGTATTTTCATAAAAATTATATTGTTACTTCGAATTCTTGTGATGGGTGTTGTTCATCTTCATAAATTTTATTTCTTTCAGAACTATGATTTTTAAAAGCTGAACGAGTCATATTATCTTGATAATCAAAAACATTAAGAACTTTTTTATCATTATGTAACCTAACACCCCTTCCTGTACCTTGCTTAACTCTAAATTTACTTCTGCCTCCATTTGGAAAATGTACATGATGAATATTGTTAATACTAACACCAGTAGACATAGTTTCATAGGTTGCAATTAAAATCATATTATTAATGATTTCCATTTTTTCCTTTATTGAATCTCTATCTTTTATTGTACCATGTATTATTTCACAAATTCTATCAGGACATTTTTCAGATAAATAATCTTTTAGAAATTCACAATATTCAACAGATTCAACAAGTATTAAATGGTTATTAACAAAACCATTAATTAACTTAGCAATTAAATTTGTTCTTGGTTCATAATTTTGGAAAAATACTTTTTCAATTCTATATTTTTCAGAACCAACAATACCAGATTCTATTAAATTCTTACTGAAATCTTTATTTTCTTCAGAATAATTTATTTTTATTTTATTTATGAAAACTGGACAAATATTTCCATCATCAATTAATTGTTTTGTTGTTTTGTTAAATACTAAAGCACCAAACATTGAAGTAACATTTAAGTAATCTAATGTATTATATTCAGGCCAAGTTGCTGTCATTCCGAAAAAGTATTCAGCATAAAAACACTTAGCATAAATATCTGTTCTTATTGAATAAGCCTTAGCTGAATGTGCTTCGTCACATATAACAACAGAAAAATCATCAAAATATTCTTGTTCGTAATTTTTTAATGATTGATAAGTTCCAATTACAATATTAGCTTTATCAACTTTTTTACTACCAGCAAATATAGATTCAATTATTAATGGTTTATCATTTAATGAATCAAATTCAAAAAATGATTTAGTTGTTTGTATAACCAAATCTTTTCTATTTATAATAATCAATATTTTTTGATTTTTCTTTTCGTTAATTAAAAAGTTATCAACTAAATATCTACAATATAAATATGTAATCATAGTTTTACCTAACCACCGCCCGTACTGATTTCAATACGGGCGGTCTTAAATAATAAAGCTCTGAAAACAGATTCTAATTGATAAAAATATTCATCTTTAAATATATTATATTTAGGTGGTAATGTTAATGTTTCCGAATATTCTTCAATATCTTTTTTAGTAATGTCTGAATATAAAAATGAATCATTTTCAAGATTCAAGTTTGGTATAACGGGAGATAACTTTTTATATATATCTTGCCAAAATTGAACAGGTATATAAGTATCATCGATTAAATAAGATTCAGTAACATTTTTATTAAATCCTCTTGCGTATATTAAAAATTCAGTTCTTGTTACAATTGATTTTATTAATTTCAATAATTCAATATCTTCATTTGTTTCAAAAACTAATTTAATATAATTTTTAAAGTTTTTACCTGGTACACATATAAATCTCATAATTTTTTCCAAAATTAAAAAGCCCGTCTTTTTCGACGGAATAGTCGTAAGACGGGCCTTATTTACATAAAAACACTTATTAAGCGTTCAAAATGTCATTAACTGTTTGGTTTCCAACTGGTGCTGGAGTTTCAGCATTTGGTTCAGGAGCGTCATTTAAAATAGAAGATGCTAATTCGCTTGGTGCGGAATCTTTTAAAATATCTGAAGCTTTAGCACCGCCAATCATAGTAGCTGAATCTTTAGGTTGTTCAGCAACTCCATAATTTGTGATTTCGGCAATGCTTTTAGCATTTCTAATTACCGGAATAATTTCTTTCACTTTTTCTTCAAGTTGAACTAAATATTTTTCGGTATCTTCAGTATTCTTAGAATCACCAATTGTTTTATAAGCAAAATAATTGTGGATTGACAAATCAGGATGCGTCAATTTACCAATTAATGCTCTAAAAGCCGGCAAAGCTTGTTCTCTAACTTTACCATCAACAACATCTTCAGGTGTAAATTGGTAACGTTCAGTAACATTTCCATTTTCATCCTCTAAATCAATAAAGGCTCCTCTTTGTTTTTTGGCCCAATCAGATTTTGCGTAATCTCTTCCTTTAACACCTTCGAAATCAGCTTCCTCGCATTCAACCATTAATACTGAAGAATTAAAAACATTAAAAATGTCTTCTTTTTCTTCACCGTTTTCGATTGCTTGTTTTGTTGGATTTAACTTTTTGTTAATTAAATTAGCAATATCGGATTTTGCGGTAGATGCGAATTGGAAAATTCTAAAGATTCCAATTTCAGCTGGGTCAGGAGAAGATAATACTTGAATTAAAGCACACGCTTGATTTGTAACACCCATGTAATTTTTCAATTTCATAGTTGCGATTGGGTCATTTTCTTTTTTCAAGTTATTTAACTCGAAAAATAATTCAAGTACTTGACAGGTTTTCGCTGAACCTGAAGAAACAACTTGAAACTTTTTACCTTTTCTTTTTGGGTCAGGTAAATTTTTGTAAATTTTTCTGTGGGTTAAAGGTTCACCAAAAGGATTTGTTAAAAACTTAATAGTATAACTTTTACCTACTTGTGGTTCCCAGAAATGTTTTGAATAATCAATACCACCACCTTCTTGAGGTAATTCTTCTGATAATACAATAACAGATTCTGTTTGATTTTGCAAGAAAGCTCCTTGCATTGCTTCGAAATTTTGAATACTTTCGCTCATGATAAAATAATTTTGGAATTGTTAAAAAAATTGTTTGAAATCTATTCTAAGAATATTGTTAGGGTAAATGGAATCGAACCACTATTGTCTGGACCAAAACCAGATGTAATACCTTTATACGATACCCTAATTTGGTAGACTCACATATATCTACCGTGCCATTTAAAGAACCACATAAAAATCCTCCCCAGGTATATCAATTTTATATGTAAGTATGGTATATTTTTTGCTGAGGATATAGGATTCGAACCTATGACCTACTGATTAACAGTCAGTTGCTCTAACCTGCTGAGCTAATCCCCAGTACAAAATAACTAAATTTAATCTTAATTTATATATCCAATTAAATAATCATTTATAAAATGATTATTGTTCCAAATAATTAACCTATAATTTTCATATCGGTTGGGATTTCAGTTTCTTGTTTTTCAATATAATTTATTTCAAAACATTGAAAATCTGTTGAATCTAAATTCCATTTTTCGGATTCTTCTAATTGTAAAATTTCTGATGAAAGAACTAATTCAAATAATGATATTACTGAACTTGTTAACATTTGTTGATTTTCATCTAATGCAACAACAACAAAATCATTAAATGTACTTTCAAATATTATTTTTTCCTTTGAAAATTTTTGAAATTTAACATCTTCAAAAAATTGAGTTAAAGGTTCGATAATATTTGCTTCTACTGTTAATATAACAAATGAAGGTTTATTTTTTGATGTTATCCTTATATTATTATATTCGTTTATTTCATATAAACCAGAATTTATATTATTTAATATTTCGCGTAAACTTACATTCTCAGCAAGTAAATTAATATTATTATTATTTTCCATTATATTTAAGTATTATAGGGTTGAATTTATATATTAATCAATAACAGGTATTGAATTTTTAATTATGTCAATCGGTAATTTTTTCTTTTTACGAACCTTAACTTTTTTAGGTTTATATTTGATTGTTCCGTAAAGTTTAGCTAAACATAACATATTAAGAGCAAAACTATCAATAACATCATTAACTTTAGCTAATGATGTTGTATCTGGTAATAATATTTTACCATCATAAACAGAATTAAAATTATCTAACATTATTTGTTTATCAGCTGAACCATTACCTGTAAACCATAATTTTAAATCTGTAGGTGATGTTATAAATATTTTGAATATATCAATATTACAAGATTCTGTTAATTTTAGTTTAATTAATTCAGAACGTAACATTCCCTGTAACATTATTAAACCACTTAAACTTTTGAATTGTTGAGTTCCTGATATTGAAGGCATTATAAATCCCTCAATATTAACATAAATATCTATTGGATTTTTATTTATCGAAAATAATTTTTTGGTTATTATTGTTATTATACGTTTACAACAAATCATAGCTTTAATAGTTATGTTTGCTTGGTCTTCAGAATAAAAATCAGATTTATCTTCTACAATATCAGAAGCTGAAATGTTAGTAGGTAAATTGTAAGTTATTTGATTTATATTTATTATTGGTGTTGGTTTTGTTTCAAATACTAATCTGTAAAAACCAATTGATTTACCTATGTTATTTTCAAATTCTGTTATTGTTATTCCAGTACTATTAAAAGATAAATCTATTCCGATTATTAATTTTTTATTTATTTCCAAAGTATATTATTTAAATGATGATTGTAAAGATTTTTTCTCTATTTGATATGCTACGTTATCAATATCAAATTCAAGTTTTATATTATATATTGTGTTTTCTTTGATTCGATACTTTAACACATAATCATTGGTTGTATATATTATTTCATTAGTAAATGAATTTATTATGGTCCATTTAATATTAACATTTTCAATTATGTATTTATTATTTGGTCTACATACAATAATATCACCTAATTTCAAATAATAATTTTTGTTATCACTAATATTAATTAATCTTGGGTATATTGATTTTATTATTGGTATTGTTGATATATCATTAATATCTATTACTGGATAATTTTCAAAATCTGGAAATAGATTAGATTCTTTGAAAAATAATGGGAAATCATAATTAACAGGTATTTTTGTTTTAGTTCCATTAGTTTCAATTATATCATATAAAGAAATAATATCGGTATTATCATTTTTATTTATTAATACAAAATCATATAATTCCTTATTGATTTCAATACCAATTTCTGTAGTAGTAATAAAAACATAAGCATTTATTATTTCATTACCATTAGTATCTTGTTCAACAATATCCATTAATGTTATGAATAAATTATCTGGATTTATTAAATAACAATTAACATCTGAATAATCAAAATATTCATACAATAATGTTTCTGGATTTAATCGTTTTAATTTTAATGAATAATTATCATCATATTTATATGATAAAATATTTAACCAGTTATCATAAAAATCAACAGGTATTGTTTCTGAAACCTCATCAACTATATAATTTTTATTTATTTCTGGTAATATGAATCTCTTATTATTTACTAAATAACGCAATAACAAAGAAGGTGTTTGTGTATAATAATCCTTTAAATCAGTTGGTATATCATCAAATTTTAAAACATAATTTTCATTAATTTGTGTTGTTTCATAAGTTGAATCTATATCAATACTTAATTTATTTAACTCGTTATCATTATCAATAATATGTGATGAGTTAAATATTTCAAAATCTATTCTTGAAAAATTATTTGTAATGGAATAATTGTAAATATACTTTTCTCTGTTATTATGAATATCGTAAATTAATACGGTAATTTTATATATTCCGGATTTTTTAGCAACAACATTTAATTCTAATTGTTCTGTTAACCATACCTTATTTGATTTAATTTTGGTTAACGGATTATTAACATTTTCAATAATGTACTCACAATAAGTATTTAAACTGTTTATTTTGATATTTAATAAATTACCAAATGTTGATTCTATTTTATTAATATCAAAAGTATCATCTATTACTGTATCATCATATATTTCACTATCAACCAAATATAATTCGTTATTAATTTTATGGTTAATTGAATATGTTTTAATTTCAGTAAATGCTTGTGAATTAATTAACTGTAAATTATTTTTAACCAAATATTCTTTTCTTTCAGAAGATTGAAAATTAACTATATCGATATGAATTTTTTTCCTAAAATAATGGAAATCCATATTATGTATAATAGATGTATTTCCAGCAATAGATAAATATTTTTCAACATTAGCTGAATTGTTTAAACCAAAAAATGATATATCTTGCTCTGGTAATGTAAAATAAATATTTGCTAATGAAATTGCTTTTTCAAGTTTAATGAAAAATTCGGTTACATCAGATATATTTATTATTCTTTTAGGTAAATTTTTAATGGTATATTTTTCATCATCATCAACAATCCAATTATCATATAAAACATGATAATAACCACTTTTATAATCTCTTTCCTTATTTGGTGTTATTGTTTTCAGAACAACATTATCATCACTGTTTTTATTGTTAACGATATATTCATCATAAACCTTAATACTTTCAGGATTGAAACCTATTAAATTTAGAAATTTTGTTATTCCAGTTTTAGTACCCTTTTTATTTACTATATTTTTAAAATCAAGTAATAAACGTTTTATAATTTCAGCTTTGTTTTCTGAAATTATAGCTGGTTCAAGTTCTGAAAATGTAGGTAGAAAATTATTTGTTAATAAATCATTATAATGTTCTTGGGCTTCAGTCAATACATTTTCTGGTCTATATTCAATATAATAAGTTCTTGTAATATTATCTATTCCAGTAACATTTATTATTGAATTTGAATCTAAGAATATTGAATAAGCAAAATTTTCAAAACCAAAATTTTTAGCAGATGTTATTAAAAATAAATCATTTTGGTCTACTGGATTTGGATTTTGCTTTACTGAATAAATTTTATTTTCGGTTATATTATCTTCAATTATTTCAATTTTAAATTTTTGATAACTTCGAATAAAAAATGAATTTGATTTTGATATGCAATTAATTGGTAATGTATTATTATCAATATCATATAAAATAACGGGGAAATTAGATTGTTCCATAATTTTTAATTAAGTAATATTACCAGTGTGAGAAGTTGGTGAACCAGAAGTTACAACTAAACCCGATTTCACATATTTTTCTATTGCATCTGATAAAGCTGTTGCATAATCATCAATAGCTTTTTCTTGGTTTTCCGTTCTTGAAGCTAAATCTTTCAATATTTTTTTAATATCGGATTTTAATGCTTTTTTATTTAATGGCATATTATTTATTTTTAATCTAAAAATGATAATTCGGATTTTATTTGCTCTAAGTCAGATTTAATTTTTTGGTATGTTGCTTTATTTATTGGTGGACTACTAGGACCATTAGGTGTTTGATGTGTTTCAACAAGTATAGCGTCAACAAGTCTTGTTAATATTTTAAATGTTGTTTCACCTAGCAACATAGGTTCAGAACCACTATTATGGTTTATTTTTTTCTTACCAATAATATTAATTACTTCTTCATCAATTTGTATATTTGATTCTTTGTTTTTTAATTGAATACCGAAAGATTCCTTATATGATAATTCAACTTCTAATCTTTTATAAATTTCCAAATAATTTTCATATTCAGTACCTTCTAAACCATTAGATTTTAAACTAATATTTTTGTTACTGTAAAAACCTTGAGTTATATTGTCATTAAAAATTAATACACAAACAGTTTCATTTACTAATGGTAAATAATCAACACCCATAAAAGGAAAATACCAAGGTAAATCTTTTATTTCTATTTCATCTGTAAAACCAGGTATTGAAACTTGAATTCTGTTAATTTTTTCTTCATCTTTAACTGAAGCAACAGTTCCAAATAATATTTTTATATTAGACATTACAAATTAAATTTAAAATCCAGTTCTTTTATAAACGTTACCAACACCAAATTTTATACCACCTTTATTTTCTTTTATTCCTTCAGGAGAATAAATTGTTTTGTTAACATTAGTAGATATTTTTTGATTTTCTAATAATTCGATATTTGAATTATTTTTTTTATCCTGAAAATAATTTTTATATATATCTAACAAATTATTGGAATAATTTTTAAATAACATGTTATTTAATCTTGATATTGGTTCATCAATAGCTTTTTTCTCGATAAAATTAATACCAACATCAAAAGTATTTTTAATCATCTGAGAAGCAAAGTCTGGTGTCATTTTAGATAACAAATTACCAACAACAGAATTTTTTGATGTTAATTTATTTATTTGATTTTCAGCTTTAGTGTTTAATGTATTAATGGTATTTTGTTTTAATCCAGATACTTGTTTATTAATATTTTCTTTCGAAAAAGATTTTTTTATATTATTTACAGGTGATTTTAATTGTTCCTTTAATTTATTTTTAAGTGACAATTTACCTTGGTTTTCTGATGTTATTGCTTTATTTTGTGCTGACATGATAGCCAATAAAGCAACAAAATCAACATCACCAATAATATTATTGAATCTACCTTTATGTTGTGCAAATTGAAAATTGAATACCATATTGTTTTTTACAAAATCACCACCTGGTTCATTACTTACTGTTTCAATAAATGATTTACCTGATTCCTCATTATTAATTGAACAACCTTGTAATTGAAAAAGTACATGGTTATAACTTTCAGAAGATTTGTTATTGAAAGTTGTATCATTTAATTTACGTAATGTTGGATATATAAGTTTTTCAATATTTGTAGGTGTTGATTCATCAGATTTAATTCCATTATTATCATAATATAACATATTGTAATATCCAGAAGAAAATACTAAAATATTTAAATCAAAACGTCTTAAATTTATTGGCAATATTTCAACACCTCTAATATTATCAAACCAAATATGTCTATATGTTGTTAATAAACCATGTATTAACATATCTGAAGTTTCTCTAATTTTAATTTCAATTGAATCTTCTTCAGTAAATTGTTCAAAAGCTTTTGCATTTTGTATTGTATCTAAACCAATAGCTTCTAAAATCAAAAAATCATATTCTTTTACAAATATTTGAAAAATAGCAATCCAATTTTTTAACATTTCATATCTTTCATTTTGACCAATTCGCTTTAAAAAACCTAAAGCTGAATTTACAGGTAATTCGCCTTTTGAATTTTTAGTTGCAAATAGACCAAAACTAGAGTCAAAATCTATTAATAATTTAAAATTTAATGTTAACGGGTCAGCATATTTAGCTGAAAGTGCTCTTTCTTCTCCAGTTAAATATTCTTTATATTTACCTAAATTTATAAATTCTTTGCTCATTTTTATTGTTGATATAGTTATTAAAAAAATTTAATTAAACCCATAAATGTATATATAATAATATTAATTTCATAAAAATAACAAAAATAATTTACATGAATTTACCGATATTCCATCCGCTTTTAACTGACCAATCAAGTTATTTATGTTTTTCGAAATCATTACTTGATTTTGATAAAGCAACAAATTTTGGTACAAAATATTATTTTTCTAAACTTGTAGCTTTAAATCTACCTGATTATAAAAACCCAGATTTTTATATTGATTTGGATTCAGTTGGTGTATTAACAGATAATCCAAATACTGTTATACCAAAAGGTCTTCAATATTATATGGAAAATATAATAAGACAACAAACCAATAATGACAACATTACAGAATTAGCTTTTTATAAGTTCTTAAATAAATGTGGTTTATCTTATGATGAAATTCATAATTCAATTACTTTTGTTAATAATATTTATACATCTAATTTTGTTAAAACCGAAAATAATAACGGTTGGGGTGAAATTGTTGGTATTATTCCAAATAAATCAGCTAAATTAACTACAGTATTTAAGGAAACTGAAATAGATGATATTATCACAACAAATGATACTGATGTTGCTTTATATGATAATGGTAATAAGGAATTTTTATTTACTGATTTAAAATCAAAACAAGTAATTGATTTTGATAATTTGATTTATGAAACTGTAGCTACAGAAACAGAACATAGTTTTGATTTCAATGTATTATTAGTTTTTTATAAAGATGATTTAGGTATTGATAAATTACATGGTATAAATTTTATTAATCCATTTGAAAATAAAATAACATATTTTGATTTACCAACATACACACAAAAAACAAACGATTCAAGGTCTGTTGGTTATCAGTTTAAAATGAACATGAAAACAGTTAATAATGAAGCTTCAAAAATAATTGTTGAAGAAGAACTTGATGGTTTTTGGGCAACAAACTTTGAAACATTATCTAAACTAAATTCATTTTTGGAATTACAAATGCAAAAATCTAACATTATAAATCCATAAATTTAAATGGAAAATAACAAAAACCTTATTGATTTAAATTTGTATTTCGATTCTGAATCAATTGAAAATAATTTAATAACAAATCCGTTACATTTATTTTTCCAGGAAATTGAATTAGCTATTAAAATAGGTCCAGGTCAAATTTGGGGGGTTAAAAATAATATTGATTTAAACAAATACTTATTTAATCAGTATATAACAATTAATCAAATAAAATCTGAAATTACTAATTTCATAGATATAAATTGTGAACAAGCTAAACATCATCAACATGATATAGAAGTTCAAATTTTAAATGTTGATAATAAGGATTTAATATATATAGTTGTATCTGTATATAGTGAAAATGAGAATAAAGAATTTATCCAAAAATTTCTTTTAGGTACTTAACCAATAAATAAAAATAAAATTATGCTTAGTGTTAAAAATATATTTTCCAATTTTATATCGGAAAGAATACCTAAAAAACAAACAAACATATTCTTTCAATTATTTAATGGAATTGAAGCTATGTTTTCTCAATTGGAATTACTGATAAAAATTTATAAACGAGAAAGAAATATATTATCAGCAACAACCTTACTAAGTTTACGTAATTTAGCAGCACAAAATGGTTTTGAACCAAAATTAAAAATTCCTAGCAAAGGTATTTTATATATGAAGGTATCAACAAAATTATTTAATCGTGTTGGCTATCCATTATATTTGCCTCCAAATGCTGTATTTACAAATAATACAACAAAATTAAATTATTATTTTAATTCCAATAAATCATTGAAAATTGAAAATGATGTATTGCTTATTCCTGTTATTGAAGGTGAATTAATACAGAAAAATGAAATTTCCAAAGGTAATTATATTGAAAGATTTTATATTAATACCGATTCAATTGCTGAAAATTCTATAATAATAGAAGTTAACGGAATAAAATATACTGAGGTTAAGAGTTTTTTCGATAATGAAAATTTATATGATGATAAACAATTTATTGTCAAATATTCGAATAAATTAGATACTCCATTAGTTATATATGTTAAGGGAACAAAATTAAATGATATATTAGTAATTACATATAGATTGACTTCAGGTGAATATGGTAATATTGAAAGTAAATTTAATTTTGAAACACAATCAATCATAAATTCACAAGGTAACTTAATTGATATTGCAGATGATGAGATAACAATATATAATAATTCTGGATTTAATTTTGGTTCTAATGGAACAGATGTTAATGCATTAAGAGCTGCTATTGGATTTAATCATGGAGTAAATTTATTATTTGATAAAATTTCTTATCGAGACTATATAAATAAATTCAGTAATATTTTATTACAGAAAATTGTATTATCAGATTCACATAAATCTATTAATAATATTTTCATTTCTAAACGACAATATATAAATACAGAATTAGATTATTTGGTTAAAGAGCAATATCAAAAAATTATTGATTTAAAATCATATTTATTTAGTGCTAGTGATATTGAAAATCTTGATGAATTAATATCTGAAAACGAATTTGCATTATCAAGTCATAACATATATAATTCAGAAGTTAATAAATTTGCTATACAATTATTATTTAATAATCAATATGAATTAGATAAAAATTCTTTTGAAATTCAAAAATTGATATACAATAGCTTTAGTAAATTTTTGTATGACAAGGATTTACAAATAAATTTTGAATTATTATTTAATGATTTTATGCATGAAAATAATACTTTTTTCGAATATACAATTTTTAATGAAAATATCGAAAAAAGTAAATTAGCAAAAAATGTTGATATTACAACACCATATATAATTAAACATGAAAATTATTTACCTATATTAAAGGGAGATTTTAATATTTCGGATATTTCATTTAATCCAATTAAATTATTTTTTGATATTAACATAGCATCTAAAGACACATTATAATGATAGCACCAATTAAACACGATAAATTAACAAAGTATAGTTTATCATTATTAACTCCTCCAAGTATTGGTTTAATCAAAATCTTAGTTAATATAGCTGATGGAGGTTTAACCAATTTATATCCAAATAAACAATTAAAAATCAAAACAGATAATGATATTATATTATCTGGATTTTTAATATTTACAGATGATAAAAAATATTTTGTTCTTAATAATCCGTTATTAACAGGTAATGAATATATAAATAGTGCTATTTATTTTGAAACTTTTACTGTTTCTGAAGATAATGAATTAGTTACTATTAATGATATTCAAAAATTATTGGATTTAGATGAAACTAATGTTGATAAATATGAAAATGATACACTTGTTAGTAAAGGTCAAGGTTCATTAATCAATGGTAAACAGGTACATAAAATCAAAACTATCAAGTATGAACAAACATATGTTGATAATGAGTTTATAAATTTTTCAACAGCAGTCTTTACTAAAATTGGACAAATAAATATACCTAAGTATACAGAAGCAAACAATTACGGTAAATTCGAAACTTTTGAACATGTATTTATTTTATCTAGTAATTTGTTTAATGCAAAAATCCAGATAAAAGTACCAAATTTCGATAATCCAAACGAAATATATAATCAATTCCAAATTAATATTCTTGAATATTCAACAAGTGATGAGTATAAAAATATTGATTTGATTTTAAAGGTATCTAGGAAATACTCAGTAACTAATGATAACAAAAATTATTTATTAATTGAAGGTAAATTTGATACTTCTAAATTATCAAATGTTTCACCAATTGATAATAGAATAATTCATTTTGTTAAAAATTATGATGATGTATTTTTTGATGATGTTGTTACTGAAAATACATTATCATATACTTACAATAAAAATCTAATTGGTAATTCACCAGTATTTAGTAATGAATTCATAATAAATTATGATATTATTAAATACAATTTTAATGGTGTTTATAAATATTCACTAAATGAATTAAACATTATTAAAATAAGTGAAGGTTCGAATTTAAATAGTTATATTAATCCTGGTAATTATTATTTCCATAACGGTAATTTTAGTAGTATATCAAATAAACCAACACCAAATAATTTACGTTTCAATTTAGATGTAATTAATTTAAATATTGATAATACAAATTATGAAACTTCAAATACTTGGTTATTACAAAGATATACATGTTATCAAACAAATGATATTACTAACAACTTACAAATAGGTATATTTGAAAGAGTATCAACTATTGTTAATAATAATTTAACATGGTCTCCTTGGATTGAAACATGTAAAAAGGTACATACACATCAAGCTTCTGATATAATTGAAAATTCCAATAAAAGATTTGTAACAGATACAAATATTAATAATTGGAATTCATTATATAATAATTCTTTATTAACTTTGTGGAAACCTTCTGTTTTAAATGAATCTCAATTATCAACAGTATATCCTTCTGCAAATATAGGATGGAGTGCTTATGTACAATCAACTAAATCTATATGGTCTTTTGATGGTGATAACTGGATAAATCAAAATTCTGTATCTTCAGATATTGAAAACGGTATTATTACTAAAGAACAACACCAAGAATTTTTTACTGGTGCTTCTATGGATAAAAAAATACCTAATAAGGAAAGTTACCAAAATAGATTAACAGAAAATCCAACAAATGTATATGGTAATGATTATATATTGATTCAAAATAACCATATTGATAAAGTAAAAAGAACAACAACTGTATTACAACAATTAAAAGAATATGCAATTCAAGAAGGTTGGAATGTAAATGTTTATGGTGGTAATTCATTTGTTAAAGGGAAAGATATAAATTCATTATTTGATTTTAGTATTGGAACCGGAACTGGATTAGAATTTAATAATGATAATCAAACAATTTTTGGTAGATATAATGAAATAAATCCAGATATTCTATTTGCTGTTGGTGATGGTCTTGATAATGATAATAGACATAACTTATTTAGTGTTGATAATAACGGAGTATTTAAAGCTGCTGGGTTTTCAATTCCAAATGGGACAACAAACGATATTCTTTTAGGTGATGGTTATAAAATTTCTAAACTTGAATTGATTGACGAAATAGTTGAAGGTTTAGGACAAGCTGGAACTGAAATTATTGTTGTTCCTGAAAATACTGAAAATTATATATTACCTTGGACAACAATAAGAAAAACAAAATTTGGTAAATTTGGTAAATTTGATGTATTCTTAAAAAATAGTGAAAATATCTACTCAAAACAAGAAGTTCCTATAAAATTAAATACTGAAATAAATGCAATTTCAAGTGAATTAGAAGCTGTATCATATACCTTTACACTAACAAATATTGAAGCCATAATTTTAATATCTTAATAAATGTTAAATAAAAAACGTACCGATAACTCATTTTATCAAATAGATGAATATTTAGATATTGTAAAAGCTTTTGGAATACCAACAGCATCAACAGATTTAGTTGATGCTGATGTTATTTTACAACATAAATTAATATATAATACTTCATTAGGTAGATTAAGAATATTTGATGGTGTAATTTGGTCAGATGCTTCACCAACTGATTTAACCAAATTTTTTACCAAAGAAGAAATTAATCTATTATTTTTAGGTGTAAATAATGAATTAATAAGAATTGGTAATTTATATTTAGAAGCAAATCAATCAACTTCTGAAATTTTATTAAAGGATGGTAATGGTCAATTATTATCAACATTAAATGTTGGTTTCTTAAATAACGAGGGAACAAAATTTGTTTTTAATTCAACAACAAATACATTAGATTTATTAGATTCTAATGATGTTTTATTAGCTTCTGTTCCGATATCAGCATTTATTTCCAATATTGCATCTCAAATATCATTTAATAATATAATACCATATTCTCTTGAATTAAGAGACAATTCAAATGTTGTATTATCTACTGTAAATATAACAATAAATAATATTCAAGGTTTAGAATTAGCTTTAGATTCCAAAGAACCTTCATTTGAAATATTACCAACAACAAAAGGTGGTTTTGGTATTAATAATTTTGTTGAAGATAATTTTTATATTGGTGGTCCTAACAATACCATTATTGCTAAAACACCTGAAGAAATATTGACATTAATAAATGCTCAAGAATCTATAATAATTGGTAATGGTATTACACAAATTGGTAATTTAATAAAATTAGTTTCTGCTTCAAATCAAAGAATTATTATTAATACTAATAGTATTGATTTAGCACAAACACCTGTTGCTGCTGGAACATACACAAAAGTTACTGTTGATAATTATGGTCGTGTTATTTCAGCAACACAAATAACACCTGCAGATTTAAGTTTAATATTAGATTCGATAACTAATCTTACAACAAAAGGTTTAATAACAAGAATAACAGATAATGGTACTGTTGTAGGTAGATTAATAGAAGGTACAACAGGAAGAATTAATATAACTAATAGTGATGGTGTAAATGGTAATCCTAAAATTGATTTAGCACCAACAACAGTTATACCTGGAACATATAACGGATTTCAAGTTGATGCTTATGGTAGAATTGTATCTGTAATACAATTAAATCCATATATTGAGGAATTTCCAGATTATACAAATTTTCCAATAGTTGGTATTGCAAATAAATTATATATAGATGTCAACAATAATGTAATATATAGATATAGTACAGTATCAAATAGTTATGTTAGTATAATAACTATCGGTGGTGGTGTTATTAATTCTAATACTCCAGTTACAGAAATAATGATTGGAAATGTTGATGGTATAAATAAACAATTTTCAACAACTTTACCTTTTAATAAAATAATTGCAATATATATAAATGGTTTAAAGGAAAAAAATTTTTCCGTAAGTTCAGATACTACAATAATACTAAACGAAGCTCCTAAAAATATAGGATTTTCTGATATTATAGAAGCAACTTATATAAAAAAATAAATTATGGGGAATACTACAATTAGGTCTAGTACACAGTTATTCATAGATGATAACCTAGACATGAAAAATAAAAAGGGGGTAAATTTATCTCCTGGAACACAAGCTGGTGATGCTGTTGAATTTACACAAATGAATACAGCAATAGATAATGCTTTATCAGGTGCTGGAAATTCAATACATGTACCAGTTGCAGATTTAGCTGCGTCAAAAGCTGTACCATTATCTGAAAGAGCAGATAAAATGTTGATGCTTATTGAAACATTAGGTCTTTACAGATATGATGCTCAAATGATAGATGTTAGTAATGATACAACTATTATTAGACCAACAGATATCGCTTCAGATGCTGTAGCAGGTAGATGGATAAAAATAAGTAGTACAATAACAGACCATGATAATTTAAGTAACATTTTAGGTAATGGTACATATCACTTATCACTTACTGAAAGAGATAAACTTACTGGAATACAAGATGGTGCTGATGTTACTTCTGCTACAAATGTCGGTAATGTAATAAATAGTGCAACAGCAAAAGCAACTCTTGTTGATGCTGATATGGTTGGTGTTATGGATTCTGCTTCTGGAAATATTTTAAGGAAATGGTCTTGGGCTAATATTAAAACTCAACTTTTTGGACTTTTTAGTGGTGAAGTTTCATCAACTGCTGAAGGTTCTATAACATTATTAAATTCCGCAGTTATTGGTAAAGTTCTTACAGGTTTCACTGGTACTGCTGGTACTGTTTCTGCTGCAGATTCAATTGTTTCAGCTTTTAACAAAGTTGTTGGTAATATTAATGCTTTAGGTGCTGTTTCAGTAGCAACATTAGCTAATACTTTAGTAAAAAGAGATGCTAATGGTAATATATTTACTGATAATACAATTCACGGTTATCAATCAACAGCTACAGCTTCAGGTAAAACAACTATAACAGCGAATAGTGCAAGAAATCAATATTTCACAGGTTCTTTGAATCAAACTTTAGTTTTACCTGTAGTTACAACATTATCATTAGGTTTTGAATATGTTGTTAAAAATTTAAGTTCTGGAAATATAACAGTACAATCTTCTGGATTAAATACTATAAAAGTTATACCTCCTGGAGGTGTTGCTAAATTTATATGTATAACTACAACTGGTACTGGAACATCTTCATGGGATATGGATTATACACCGATAAGAATTTTCAGAGCTTCTTTAACAGGAACAATAAATGGTTCAAATACTACGTTTACTGTTTCTGCATTGATTCTTTCAGGTACGGAAGAAGTAATTAAAAATGGTTATATTTTAAATGCTGGTGTAGGTAATGATTATACAATTACTTATGGAGCAACAACAACAATAACTTTTGCTACCGCACCTTCAGCAACAGGATTTACAGATGTATTAATGATTAATTATTCATTATAATTTAAATTTAATTTTAAAATGGCAGAAACTAAAATTGGCGGGAGAGATATTAGAGATGGTTCCGTAACAAGTGTTGATTTAGATTTAAGTTTAGCACCTACAATGGCTGTAGGTGCTGGAACAAATTTTATTGTTTTGGATTCTGGTGATAATTTGGTTAAAAAAATTGCATTATCAGTTTTAGAAACATATTTCAATACAAAATATAATACTTGGACACAATTAACTGGAACTGTTTCAGGATTTGTACCAACACAAGGAGCTTCAAGTGTTAGACATTTTTTAAATGGAAACGCAGCATGGTCTACATTTGGTACTGCAGCTAATACAATAGCTGAAGGTAATGATTCAAGAATTAATAATGGCCAAACAGCTTTTAGTTGGGGGAATCATGCTGGAAAATATAGACCAATTTCTTATGTGCCTTCATGGAGTGAAATAACTCCTAAACCAACTACATTAGCTGGATTTGGTATTACTGATGCTGTTGAAAAATTTAATCTAGGTGGTAATGATTATGTTAAATCTGTTGTTTTATTACATAATCTTACAGATGAAGGTCAATTTTTTTCAGGTGAATTAAATATTCGTAGATTTAATAATTTATATCCAACAACAAAAGTAGAAGTAATAAGTGGTAAACCTTGGACATTAAATAATCCAATAGGAAATCAAAGAATAACCAATCCCCAAGGTGAAGTAAGATTGGTTACATGTATGTATGGTGGGAAAAAATGGTTAGGTGTTGTTGTTTTCATAGGTGATGCATTAGCTGATGTTGAATGTATTGGTTCTTATTCCACTAAACCTATTAGAGTTGGTTATTATCAAACCAATACAGCAACAGTTTTAAATACAGAAATAAATAATAGTATAACAACTGTTGTATTAGGTGGTTCTGGAGATGATTTTGGTGGCCAAATATCAGTTCCAGGTGGTAATTCAACAAATTGGAATAGTGCGTTTGGATGGGGAAATCATGCTGGATTATATCCAACATATGCTGGTGTTGGTGCTACTGGAACATGGCCAATAAATATTAACGGGTCAGCTCCATGGACAGGTATTACAGGAAAGGAAGAGTGGTTAGGTTCAGCAAGTCTTGTAGGTACACATATAGATGCAAATAGTTGGAAAAATAGTGGATTTTATGAAAATGGAGGTGGAGGAAGTAACTGGCCATCCGCTAGTTGGTATAACTCCATAAATGTTAGGCATAGTAATCAAAATAACTACCATGGATTTCAAATAGCTATGAGTTTCTACGATAATAATTTATGGTTTAGAAGTTATCAAGGGAACGGGACTTTTCAGTCTTGGGCGTATGCTATATCTAGTCAAAACATAGCATCACAAGAAGTTAACAGAGCACGTTACGTTTACAATAACGGAGCTTACTCAGGAGGTGGGTGGGTAGAGGCATCTGACCTTGGAGTTAGATATGCTAACTCAGCTGGTTCAGCTCCTAATGGTTCAAACCAAAATTCACAATACTTAGTATCTGCTGGAGATGGTAACGGATTAAAATTCTGGGCATCCGATGATTACAAAATATCTATGGGTTGGGGTTCTTTGTATCAGTATGGTCCAGTAACAGATTACTCTATAAAGATGCAAATGAATGCTGCGTCACCTGATAGAGGTTTTACTTGGGGACGTGAAGGAAATCCCCCTATTGCAGCTCTAAATTCTACAAGTGGTAATTTCCAGATAAATGGATTTATGAGAGCTAACAGATATTATAGTGATGATAAATACTATAGTTTAGCTGGAACTGATGATAACGACAGTTTTGGAAATCCGTGGTATGGAATGGGTAGAAAAAATGGAAACATCGTTAACTTTAACGGATGGGGTGGGATAGCTTTTAGGACAGGTGGCTCTAATACTACAATTGATACTTCAGGTAATTTCTCGACTCCAGGTGATGTTATAGCTTTTTCAACTTCAGATAAAAGATTCAAAGATAATATCCAAAGAATATTAAACCCTATTGATAAAATTATGTTAATTGGTGGGTATACTTTTGATTGGAATTCAAAACAAGATGTTCATTCAGGTAAAGATGTTGGAGTAATTGCACAAGAAATTGAAGCAGTAATTCCAGAAATAGTTACAACAAGAGATAATGGATATAAAGCTGTTAAATATGATAAATTGGTTGCTTTATTAATAGAAGGTATTAAAGAACAACAACTTGAAATCGAAAAATTAAAGAAATTAACTAAAAATCTTAATTAAATGGCATTACCAACAACAGGACAAATTTCAATGGGTGATATTAATGTTGAATTAGGTAGAGCTAGAACAACTTCTATATCATTAGAACAAGCTGAAAATGGAATTATTGCAACAATAAATAATAATTCACCATCTAAACCTTCAAATGTTAATCCAGCAACTTTAAGTGAATGGAGAGGTTACAATCATACTTATGTTTCAAATTATGTACTTTATGTACAAGTACCATCAGGTGGTTTACAAAGAGCAATAATATTTTTAAGTGGTTCAACACAAGTTGGTAGATTAGCTAAGGGTGCAAATAGTCAAAATGTTACATTATCTATAGTAGTTGGTCAACCTCTTTCTATTAGAGCTGTTTATTCAGGTGGTGGTTCAGCAACATCTTATCCAATAAGAACATTAACAGGAGGTTCATTAGGTACTCTTTCATGGAAGGGCTCAAATGTCAGTAATACTTTAAGTATTGGTAATGCAGGAACTTTGACAGGAGCACACTTAAGAATAAATGTTTAGATTAATTAATAAATACAATCCGAATAGCAATAATAAATAAATAATAAATAATTAACAAATAATAAATATCATGGAAAATCCAAACTCAGCTAATTACCTACAAACAGAATTTGAAAAATCTGTTAATATTTTATTAGACACTGCTATATTAGCACAATCAAGAGGTGTTTTATCATTAAAACAAGCAGCACAAGTAAATGGAGCTGTTGAATTTTTAACAACACAATCACCTCAACCTCAACCTCAACAATTCCAACAAGCACAAGAACAATCTCAACAAAAATTCCAAGAACCTCAAGAACCTCAAGAACCTAATTTAATTGAAACTCATAACGGGAAAAAAATAAATGATGATAATCCAGATATCGAAAAATAACATCTAAATAAAAATAAAAATGGCAAATAAATTTAATTCATTTTTGAATATCCAAACAAAACGTGTTGGTAAATTATCAAATATTGAAAAATTAGCACCTATAATTTCTAAATGGGAAGGTGGATATGTAGATGACCCTATCGATAGAGGTGGAGCTACAAATATGGGTGTTACTTTAAACACTTGGAAACTTCTTGGTTACGATAAAAATAATGATAACAAAATTGATAAAGAAGATATTAAACTTCTTAATTCAAATGATTTTGTTGTTATTTTACGTAAATATTGGAATAAATGGAAAGCTGATGAAATAATCAATCAAAGCATTGCTAATATTTTGGTTGATTGGTATTGGGCTTCAGGTAAATGGGGTATTGTAAAACCACAAAGAATGTTAGGTCTTAAAGATGATGGAGTTGTTGGTCCAAAAACAATTGAAAAATTAAATCAAGAAATTGCTGAAAATCCACAAAAAGTTTTTAATGATATTTTTGAAATCAGAAAAAAGTTTTTTAATGATATTGTTACTTCTTCTATTGTGAATTATGAGAAAAAACTTGGTAGAAAGGCAACCGAAAAAGAAATAATGAAAAATACCCAAAAACGATTTTTAAATGGTTGGTTAAATCGTTTGAATGATTTTAAATTCAAAGAATAATAACATTAAATTAAAAATTATGGAAATTTTAACAAATTCAGGTTTGGGTATTTTAGGTATTCTTTTGTTTACCTTGTTTAAATCAAAAGATTTTATTTTAGCGAGAGAATTTAATCTTGTAACTTTTTTAGGTGAAAACTTTAGAGGATGGATTTGGTCCTTATTAACAATTGTAACAATTGCTATTGTTATTTATTTAGAACCATCAACTAAAGAAATAATAAAAACAGTTTTTAGTATTGATTTGACTTCATCTCCTTCTGGTTTTTTCCTTTTAGGTACAGGTATTAATGTACTGTTGAAAAAACCATCAGAAAGAGCTCAAGCAGCAAGATTAAGAGCTAAAAGCACTAAAACTATAAAGTAAATTAATTGAATTGAATACAGATTTAATGTAAATTTGTATTCAATTTTTTATTATTTATTGAAAATTGTATATAAATTTAGTAATAATTGCAATTTTATAATAGGAATATTTTAGTCCCACCCACATTACAAATTTATATAATGACACAAAAAATTAACGGAGATTCCGAATTCTTACAAACATTTGGTTTCATAAGCAATGAAGCACGAAAAAATTTAGTTGTTTTCTTTTTAGTTTTATTAGTATTTTCAAATGTATTTTTTGTTTACAGAAATATACAATTAGAAAATACCATAAATAAATTAAACCAAGAAAAATTACAATTATCGTTAGATTTATCTAATAAAATAACTGAAGAGGTTCGTAAACAAATTACACCAGCAACTATTAGAATTGAAGAAGCTGCAAGTAAGGTTGATTCTGTTGCTAATGAAACAAATTTCATCCTTAAAGCGAAACATTCAACTAGCAGTAAATAATATGAAAAAACTAATATTAATTTTTTGTTTGATATTTTTATTATCAGCAATGAAAGAAAAACAAAGAAATACGGTGAATAAAATAAATGAACCATTTATAGTATTTGATAAGGGTAATGATGATGTCACGGACTTAGTTTTCAAATTAAATAAATTGGAACATTCATTAAATAATTTGAATAAAAATCTAATAATGTTAGATTCAATACCAAATAAAAATGGCGATAACTCAAAATAATATCTCATCAAATGATAAATTAGCTCCACAAGATAGAGCTTTTGTTGATACAATTATTAACAAAATTACATTATTTGGACAAATACCGTATTCTATTCCAGAAAAAATGATTGTTGAAGTTATTAAATCTTCAGCTAGACATTTTTATAAATATTATTCGAATTCTTGGAAGCAATCGTATTATTACATTAATAAACAAGACATAATTAGTTATCTTGGTTCAGATAATTTCGTTACTCTTTCATTAGAAGTAAGTCCACGTATTCGGATAGTTAAGGAAATTTATGAAGCAAACGTAACCGGACCAACATCTATGTCAGCTGCTACTTATCAAACAGCTAAAGTTGGTAGTCAAAATGATATGTATGGTACATCGATAAATAATAATTTATTTATTGTTGAAACTGCTGTTAAAGCGGTTGAATCCAGAGCTTTCGATAATATTTTTAGTTCCAGATTACCTTATGATTTTTCTCCAGCAACACATGAATTAATACTTAAACGTAATCCAATAAATAATATTATTCTTGATGTTTATGCTGATAATGATATTAGCTGTCTTTACAATGATACTTTTTTCGAAAGACATGTTTTAGCTAATACCAAAAAAGAATTAAAAAGATTAATTGCTGGACATGTTTTTGAATTACCAGGTGGTGTTACAATGTCAGCAGATGAAATTTGTAATGATATAGAAGATGCTTCAAAAGTTGAAGAATTAATAAAAGCAGGTGGGGGTGTTGGTGATATTATTCTAAAGCGTCGCTAATATTTGGAAAGATAAAATAACACTAGAAGTATATCAGGCATTATATAATTATCAAGTAGAAATAACAGATTAATATTTATATTTTTCATTTATGTATACATTTAAAATTATTGAATATTCGGGAGACGAAACTATTAAAATTAAATGTTTCTCAAATAATATATATTGTGGTCATATATTATTTGAGAAAATTATTTATATGGATGAATATTTTCTATCTGAAGAAGAAAGAGAAGAAATAGGTTATGAAATAATGGATTATTTTTTCCCTGATGATAATTGTATTTATATTAAATTTTTTGAAGTTGATATAAATTTTCAGAATTTAGGAATTGGTAATTTATTGATGAATAAATTTTTTGAATATTTCAATAACCAAAAAGAAATAAATAGTATTTTCATTAATGCTTGTCCGTATTTAACATCAACAATAAACAATAAAATACCATTAAATATATTAGTTAAATTTTATAAAAAATTTGGATTTCAAGAATTATTAAATCAAGAAACTAATATTTTAATGGCTTACAAAAATAAAAAACGATAAAACATGAAGACATCTGCCGAACAAATCTTAGAAAATATTGAATTTCTTTATGAAAATATTTATTCATTATTAACAGGATTTCAAAAAGCTACAGATACTAATTTATCTAATATAACAGTACCTATTAAAAAACGAGATGGTTCAATAGAAAATTTATCTATTAACAGTTTTAAAACGGTACTGAACGAATTATCTAGAATTGATAATAATTTCAAATCTTTGTTAAATGAAGATAATATTTCTTATATTGTAAATGGTGATGGTTCAATAGGTCAAGTAACAAAAACATCATTTATTAATGCTGAATATTTATCAAATTTTAAATTTGGTACTGATATTAACACAGCATCTAATAGTGATGTTGATAGTATTTGTATTGTTGATAAAACATCGACTATTAACAACATGATTTTTCCGAATGTTAAAATCCCAATAATAATAGATAGTAATATTAAAACTGATATTTTAGCTACTGTTTATAACATTACTGATGGTTTTGATAGTATTCCAGATAACCCAACAAAATTAAATATTGAATATTTAATAAAACAAGGAACTATTGTTGCTGATGAACAAACAATTAAATTATCTATTGAAAAAGAAAAGGTACAATATTTCGGTAAATTTACAGTTACAAATGTTATCAATTCTGGAAATAATTTTGAAGTAACATTAAATGATACAAAATATATGGGATTAAATTTTATTGGTAATGCAATAAATTTAAAAGTTGATGATATTTTAGTTACAAAAAATGGAATGTCGAAATTCAAAATAACTGAAATTGATTTATTCCTAAACAAAGTTAATTTATTACGTGTTAGTGGTTCAGAAAATATCACTAATGGAATAGATGCTTTATTATTTAATGAGGTAATAAATACAGATACAAATATTGTTGGTATTCCAATACAACCAAACAAAAAACTTGTTGTTTTTCTTTCAACCGAAAATTTAAAAATTATTGGTTATCCATCAATTGGTATTAAATTAAATTCAGCAACATATAAGGTTAATTACGAATCGGTTACATATACACTTGATGAGTTTTTCAGTACTTATGTAACAAATTTTTCTGAATATTTATTTTCATTAATTAAGGAAACTTCAATACCATATTCATTAGGTATTGAACCTGAAAAAGTTGTTTTAGATGCTGTAAATTTTAAAGTTGTACAAATCAATAGACACTTAACAAATTCAAAATCATCTGCTGAACTTGAAGAATTAAATTCTCAGAAACAAAAAATTAAAAATAGTTTAGAGTATAATCAAACACAAATTAACCAAATTCAAAATGAGGTTGATACAGCAAAATTCAAAACAACTGAAGAAAAGAATTATCGTATATTAAAAATACAAGAACTCAAAGAATCTAAAAATGTACTAGAACAAAATTTATTAACAGTAGTTCGTAAATTAGATAATAATGCTATTGAATCAGGACTTAAAAACTTAAAACCAAAATATCGTGTTTTAGGTTCTTGGCCAATTCAACCACCGATTTATTCTCCATTAACAAAACCTCAAAACATAATTAAATATGATATTCAATATCGTTACTTATCAAAAAATATAGATACTGTTGAAAATACAAGTATGAAAATGATAAACAATGGTAAGGAAATATCTGTAACTTATTCTGCTTGGAATCCATTAGAATCCAGAACACTTAAAAAGGTTGAAAATTCAGATGGTACATTAACATGGGAAATTCCAATTTTAGATAGTGTTGATGATATTAACATTAATCAAGTAAGTATTCCTATTATTGAAGGTGAGTCTATTGAAATTAAAGTTAAACCAATAACAGAGGCTGGTTATCCTATTAGTTCAAAAACAACTGATTGGTCAGAAATTTTACGTGTTGATTTTCCAAATGATTTAATAGAATCAAACCTAAGTACAATAGTTTCAAAAAATGAATCAGATTTAAAAGTATCAGAATTTAATAATATTTTAAAAACTTCTGGAATTTTAAATCACATTCAAAATCAAGTTCAAGAAGCAGAAAAATTATTCTATCATAAATCTGAAGATATAGCATCTGGATTTTTTACTCCTGAACAAAAAAATATACCATTAAACATATATTTAGCTTCATTAAGAAATGATATTGATATATTGAAAAATCTTGATAGTATCAAAAATTTAACTATTGAACTTATCGATTTCAATAACGAAAAGTACACTATTGTTAATAATACAACAATGGAATTATCAGCAGGCAATTATAGTGATACAATAAATTTACTTGATTCAACTAAATATGGTTCAATAATCCGTAAACAAGGTTTTATCAAAATAAAAAATAATAACCAATTACCAATAGAATTAAAATCTTTAGTTCCTGGTACTATTTTTGATAATACTTCAGCATCTAATTATTATAATGTTCCAGTTAAAACACCAACAGGTTTAATACAAAATAACAAACAAGTATTATATTTCAGAAATGTCGATATTACAGGACAAAACGAAGATATTTTTAAACTTGTAAAACCTAGACAAAATCCAACACCAACAAAAATAAATCCTATTTACATAAATACTAATGTTATTGAAAGTGCTAAAAATGTTGTTTATTTGGATGATGATAATAACGTAAAATTATGTAAATTATTTCCAAATGCAGATACGGATTTCATAGCTTTTACTAAAGAGCATCCAAACTTTAATGTAAATGATTATAATACTTTGATTCCTAATTTCCAAAGATTATCTTTATTTACATCATCACTTAAAGCTTTACAATATCAGGAAGAAGTTGATATTAATTCAACAAAAGGTTTAGGGTTTCTTGATGAAGATTTTTATTCAATAGGTGCTAATTCATGTGGAGCTTTCCTTTATCCAGTTATTTCAAATCCAAATTCAATAAGTGTTATTGGAAATACAATAGTTTCAACATTGATAATACCTAAAGAATCAGAAATTATTATTCCTTTCATATTTGAATATAGAATGATTGATAGAATAGGTAAAGTTAATGGTATTAATAATACAACAATAAATGATGACTTAGAATATTCTAAAAAAATAGGTATTGATTTATTAATAAATAATGAGATTTTTAAATTTGATATTAATGTATCAGCTAAATTAAAATCTTCAGTAGCTCCTATAAAATCATTAAATGTTAATTCGGTAGTTGCTGGTTTTAGTAATTCACCACAAGAAAATATTATATAAAAAATTAAAATATGTTTGATAATATTTGTAACGATATTTCCACAAATAAATTTGAAGCTTTAACCGGGGTATTAAATATTGCTCCGGTTAAACTTTCTGGTATATATAAGATTTTTGTTGATAAAAACAAAGTATTGTTTTTAGATGATTACAATGGGAGACGGGTTAAAATTGATAAATCACAAAAATTTTTATCTCAAGTTGCAAATTTTTTAAAAACAGAAACAACATTAAACGATACAAATAAATTAAGATATGGTGGATTTAGATATGATACGGAATTAACTTATCATTCTCCACTCTATATCAATAATGACATACCTAAATATTTCCAAATATCAAGAGTTGAAAATAAAACAATAACAGATTCAACAGATTTACATAAATATAATGATATATTATTGCTTGTTGATTTGAAACAAATTGGATTATATAAAATTTTTGAAGAAATAAACAATACTTATGATTATTTGTTAAATTTCAATTTGGAAGATTCAAACTTAACTATTAATGGATTTTCAATTAATGAAGAAACTAATGTTAAAAAAACAATTCCAATATTAAATAGTTTATCAAATCAACCATATTTAAGTGTATTTAATAATATGATATTAAATACATTCAAAAACAACAATATAATATTTCCAAAATTTATTAATGTTGAGTTTGAATTTGAATATGTTAATAATTTGATACCATTCAACAATTTCTTCGGTTGTTTTAGTTTTGGTAAAGAAATAAATATTTCAAATTTTGATAATTCAATTTCTACAATATCATTATTAGAGTATTCCAATAAAATTGAATTTAAGCAAGAAAAAATTGTTGAAAATATTTCACCTATTGAATTTATTGATGTTGTTTCGGTTTCTAATGTTATAAAACCTGAAAATAAAATTCCACAAATAAGAGTAAAAATAAATAATATATCTATTGGTGATTATTTCAGAATTATTCACCCTGATGGTACTGTATATTTTGAATACTTAATAACTCAAAATGATATAAAAGCAACATTACGTGAAACATTAAGATACATTTGTAATAATGCAACATCAAATTCAGGTAGAAATTTAATTTTTACATCCGATATTAAAACAAATATCATAACAATTAAATCAAATATTGTAGATTTATTAATTGAGGAATATTACATCGAGAAAATAAATAATTTCATTTTCATAGATGATACAAATTTATTTTGTTCAATATTAGATAGTGATATTATAATCAATAACGAAAATAATGCAAATATTTATGATTCTGTATTGATAGACAATATAAAATATGATGTTAAAAAAATATTTACTTTTAATGGTAAAATAATTTTACGTTTGAATAATTTTAATAATTCATTAATTGAAAATAATATTTTTATTGAAATTTATGAAAACAAATTATCAAAATTAATTCAATTAGAACCGATACCTTATTTATCAGTTAATTCTAATTTATATGCATACGAACAGTTTGAAAAGGATAAATATATACAAAATTTATCTGAAACCTTCACAAATAACATAAGCCAAATAGCACAAAACAAATTCCAAGAAATAAATAATTTTAATGATGTTACTGCTTATGTTGATGATGTTAATAATGTTTTAACTTCAAAAGAATTTATTGAGGAAGATACCAAAAATAATAGTATCAATATTTTAAATATGATGTTTTGTAGTCCTGGTTGTACCGGATTATTGACACCAAATATTTTAAATATTGATAAACGTTTCTATGATTATAACAATAATCTTGATTATAAATTGCTCGATTTAGATAAAATTAAATTTCATTGGTTTTTAATAAAAGCTAAAACTCCCGATTACTTATTAAATGATATAAGACAACTAAGATATTTTACTGATAAACCAAAAATAACTAGTAGATTAATATTGTCAGAAAATAATTTGGATTTTTGTGAAACAATATTTTTAGGTGTTAAATATAGATTACCTCAAAAATACAGTAATTACCAATTTGCAACTTATCTTAATTTTCAAGAAAATAGCGGTGTTGAATTAACATATACTTTTGATGTTGATAACAACGAAAAAACTATTTATCTTTGTATTAATAAATACTTGGATTTTATTGATTTAATTAAAGGTGGTGTTTATGAGAATGAACCATTAATTGATTTATCATTTTTTTATTGTGTTCAAGATTCACATAATACAAATTCTCAAGAATTGTATGCTTTTAAAACTGGTGGTTTATTATTATGTGATGATACAATTTCGGTTATGTATCAAAATCAAATAATAAACGATTGGAAAGTATTTGATAGTAATACAAATAAATGGTATATTTGTTTGAAACGCAGTCGTTTAATAATTACACCATTATTAACTGAAATATTTCCAGATAATGGAGATATAAATTTTTATGTTTACAGTTCCGTTACTTACGATAACTTAAAACATAATTATACATCAATGTTATTTACAATTAAAAATATTCGTGATTTAAAAGAAGATTATTTGTGGTGTGAAGATATTACAGTTAAATTTTTCGATACACCTAGATTTTTCATGAATATTTACAACGAAGAAGTTGTAAATAAAATTGTTTCAGTATCAAAAAGTAATATAATAAATTCTGTACCAAGCAATCCAAATTCAAATTTCCCAAATCAAGATGTTATTTCAACAATAATAGTTGATTCAACACTTCAACAATTCAAATTAATAAATAATAACAAAATATTTTCGTTTAAGGAAAATTATTTTGAATTGGTAAGACATAACGTTTATGATTATGATAATAATTATTCACAAAATAATGAATATTTTTATTTTCCAGAATACATAAATAATGGATTTGGTTTCAATGAATTGAGTAATATGTTTAATATTGATTCATTCGATAATGTAACATTATATTCAAAAATAACATTATTTGATAGAAATCAATTATGGAAAATATTACAGGATATTATTAAATATGATGTTAAATTTAAACATTCGACACCTAGACAAACTTTCAACATAATACATGAATTGTTATTATCACAATTAAATGAATATTCAAATTTAAACAGTATTAAAATAAATAATCCTGAACCATTAAATGATGAATATATTAAATTGAATGTTATTGAGAATGATGTTAATGTTGTTATATGGCAAATGTATCCAGAAATATTATCAAAAACTTTCATCAAAAAAATACCAAAAATTCACAAAATAAATAGGTATAATAGCCCGTACTTACCTTATTTACGTTTATTAAATAATGAATTGGATTTTCAAAAAGATATAGTAACAAATCGTTCAGATGTTTTATTTAACATTTATGATAATAATTTTAACGGTACTAATATTGTAGCTACTGGAAATTTGAAAGAAGTAACAGGAAATATAGTATCTTCATTATACACGAAAAATGATGAAATTACTTTTACAATACCTTATCCTGATGATTCAATTGATTTAATTTTACATTTGAAAAATGTTATTCCATTAGAAGAAGCAATTATTAACAATAAAAATGATAATTATATTTCAACAATTAATAATAATATTGATGAATATATAAAGGAATCTTATATAAAATGGTTATTGCTTAATACCTATAAATTAGATTCAGTTAAAAATGAACTTGGACAAAAAATAAATTTTGAAATTGTAAGTGAAATAAATTACATTGTAAAATTAAATCCAAAATCTTTTTACCATACCACATTCAAAAATGTAATCTTTACCTTCACAAGAAAATAGTATATTATGCCTAATCCAATAGAAACTTTAAAAAGAATAGAATACACAACTATTGAACAATTTTTAGAAGATGTTAATAGGAATTTTGCTGTTATTGAAAATTCACCTTTATATAAGGGTATTCCTGGTAATGAAGGAGATAATGGTTTACCTGGACTTAAAGGTGTTCGAGGTACAAAATTCTTATTTGTTAAATTAACAGAATTTCAATCTAAATTTTCAGGTGAATTATCTTCAAGCACACAAATTAATTTGGATTATTTAAATAACAAATTATTAACGTTTGAAAATAAGAATAAATTACTTGAAGCTTTAAATATTACGGAATTAGTTGACAGAGATATTGTTGTGTTGTCAAATACAATAATGTTAAGTTATGATTATATCGAAAATAAATTTGTAAATACAGGAATTGCATTTAATGAACAATCAAATTTATTAAATAATATTCAAGCTCAAATTGAAGCTTATGTTGAATATTATGTAACACATAATCAAACAATTAATAACTTATCAAATATATTTGAAGGATATTCTACTTATGCTAAAAATTATGCTGACAATAATAATGTTTTCATAACATCAAATTTAACACAAACAAGTGTATATTCTCCTTACATTCCTGGATATAACAGTAACATAGGTATTTTATTGGACAATCATAAATATTTTGGTTTTTCTGATTCTCAATTCCCTAAAAACAATAATGGTACTATTGTTTTTGGTGCGATGAAAAAATACTATGATTTATTGATGTCTACTATAGCTTCTGACCAAACAGAAACATTAACTTCTGATTATGCTCCTGGTGTTAATAATATACCAACTGCCGTATTTTTACAAGATACTGAAAATTCAGGTTTATTGTTTGGTTATAAAGGTAGACAAAATTTAAAAAGATTTGGTAGTATTTTTAAAAATGCATTACACGAAATTGTAATAAAATCTGATTCAGGTATAAATCAATCTGAATATTCAGAATTAAAAATACATAAGGATTATTTAAAATACGATAAATTAGTACAATTAGGTAATGATTTAGAGGTATCTAGAGATTCTAAATTTTTTGGTGATATTAATAATGAATTTATTAAAACCGGTAAATTTACAGAAGGTGCAAATTCAACAAACAATTTTAATACAGAAATAGTTGAAATTGGAAAAGAATCAACAGAAGCTGAAACAGTAGTTAGAAATATTTCCGATATTGAAACTTATAAAAATTATATTTCTACAGTTTTTGTAACTAATAGTGATGGTGTTCTTTTAAAAGATTATAGTATTGAAACAGGATTATTATCAAATACTTTAATACCAAATTTAAATTTAATATCTGAAACAATAAATTCAGATAAGAAAATATTAACATCTTATTATTTTGGATATTTAGCTCGTAAAATAAACGCAATATCAACATTTTGCACAAATAATTATTGGAGAAAAAATCAATTCAATAATCAAGAAATACCAGATTTATGGTTATCAAATTCACTTAAAGTTGATAAAAATGTTAACTTAACAGGTGGTTTTATAACTACTGATTTGTTAAATAACGAAACAAATATAAATTCATCAAAAGTAACATTTGCTGGAAATTTAATAAAATATACAAGTTATATTAATAATGTTTTGGTTACTGATAGTAACGGTTTAATATCACATGATTATTCACTTGAAAATTCCGTATTAAATGCAAGTGAATTAGTTAATGGAACACCATTATTAATATTTAATGAATCAAATAACAAAATATTATCAACGAAATATTATGCTCATTTAGCTAAGAAAATTAATAATATCGATAATAATATAACAACAAATTATTGGGAAAAAACCGATTTCGGAAATTTCAGTATTCCAAATTTATATTTATCTGATGATTTAATTGTTAAAGGAAATGTAATTTTCAATCCAAATAATATAGTAGTTTTTCAAGTTAATAAAACAACAAATGAAGTTATTATTGGAAATATCAATAAACAAACAACATTAACTTCAACACTAATAAAATTATCTCAATTTACAAATAATGTATTGGTAACAGATTCAAATGGTAATATTGTTTCAACTTATCATTTGGAAAATAATAATTTCAACAATTCAGAATTAGATGAAAATACACCAATTACATTAAATGTTGCTAACGGAGATAGTAACAGTATTGCTAAAGGAACACATGTTAATTGGTTAGCAAATAAAATCAATAATATAATTACTTGGGTAACAGGAAAATATTGGTCTAAAATACAATTTGGTACTGGAATTATACCATCATTATGGTTAAGTAATAATTTAAGAGTTGACCAAAATTTTGTTGCTGGTAATAATTCAAATCCTAATATAGCTACTTCAGGTTCATCAACAAATATTGGTAAAATTGGAGGAGTAACAAAAATAGATGGTGCTGATATAATTTTAGGTTCCAGACAATCAATTGTACCTGTTACTGATGCTAATGGAAAAATATTATCAACACATTCTTTAGAAACATTAGCACCTGGTTCTGGGGTATTAACAGATAATCAAATTACTATTGAATATTGGGATAAAGATTCACAACCACAAGAATTTGATAATCAACCATCATTAGCAACAAAAATATTAACTTCAAATTATTATGGTTATATAGTAAGTCATTTAAAAGCTATTAGAACATTATTATTTGATAGACCAACATATTCAGAAGTTAGTAGTATGCTAGGTAATTCATTACCAACGGGAGCAATAATTATGTGGACAAATACTCTTGGAGAACATGACCCAAATATATTTACAGTATGTGATGGTAGAGTTATTCCAAATTCAGGTGGTTTAACAACACCAAATATGGTAAATAAATTTATTAAAGCATCATTAACACCTAATAATGTTGGTGGTAATCCTAATCATAGACAAACTTTAAAATTGTCTGATATTCCACCTCACCAACATAGAATACCTGAACACCAACATTCATATAAAGATACTTATTTATCTGAATCAACAAGGGTGGGTTCTGGTAAATTATATTTAGATGATTTACCTTATTCTAAATTTGGTTCACATGGTGGTGTTGATAATGATAATGTTGCTTACTATAAAGATAGAATGACTGCTTTAGATGGTGGTAGTTATACAAATACTCAACAAATCAATAATGCAACAGATTTTTCAATTGAACCACATTCTTATTCAGCAATCTATTTAATGAAAAATCCTCCTGTTGGTTGGGTTCCACCAGTTATTATTCCACCAGTAGATAATTCAAGTTATTTATTATATGTTGAAGTTCCTGAGGGTGGGCTTGATAGAGAATTAAGGTTCCGAAATAGTTCATCAGTTACTGTTGGTGTTTTAGGTAGAGGTTCAGATAGTCGAAATATTGTTATTT
>JACCEA011902351.1_pt1 | contig 38921 bp, 38 predicted proteins | sample 7449851 | NCBI WGS metagenome assembly JACCEA01 (sample SAMN15323453, study PRJNA562643) | freshwater metagenome | isolation source: river surface water | place: USA:Blue River Watershed | collected 2017-08-18 | reverse complement strand
CACCAAATTTTTTAGATAGAATTGTAGTAATCGCAGCTGTTAATGTAGTTTTACCATGATCCACGTGACCAATTGTTCCTACATTCACATGCGGTTTCGTGCGTTCAAATTTTTCTTTAGCCATTTTGCTATCCTTTAATTAGTAGCTGGTCTAACCTAAAGCCAGCTACTAGTTGATTAATTAAATTATTTCTTAGAAACTACTGCATCAGCAATATGTTTTGGAGCTTCTGAGTAGTGTTTGAATTCCATTGAATACGTTGCACGACCTTGAGTCTTAGAACGTAAATCAGTTGAATAACCAAACATCTCAGCTAGAGGTACTTCAGCGCGAACTTTTTTACCACCAGCATCATCGTCATCCATGCCTTGGATAATACCACGACGAGAAGACAAATCACCCATTACATCACCCATGTATTCTTCAGGAGTTTCTACTTCAACTGCCATCATTGGCTCTAACAATACTGGATTTGCTTTACGCATACCATCTTTGAACGCCATTGAACCAGCTAATTCGAATGCTAATTGAGATGAATCGACATCATGGTAAGAACCATCAAATAAGCTAACTTTTACGTCAACTACAGGATAACCCGCAACCACACCTGATTTCATCGCACCTTGAATACCATAATCTACTGAAGGAATAAATTCACGTGGCACTGTACCACCTTTGATCTCATCCACGAACGTATAACCGTTACCTTCACCAGATGGTTCCATTTTAAGCCATACATGACCGTACTGACCTTTACCACCAGATTGTTTAACATGTTTACCTTCGATCTCAACCGCATTACGGATAGTTTCACGGTAAGCAACCTGAGGAGCACCCACGTTAGCTTCAACGCCAAACTCACGTTTCATACGATCAACCAAGATTTCCAAGTGCAACTCACCCATTCCAGAGATAATAGTTTGGTTAGTTTCTTCATCACCTTTAACGCGGAATGAAGGATCTTCTTTAGCCAAACGATTAAGAGCAACACCCATTTTTTCTTGATCGGCTTTAGTTTTTGGCTCAATCGCGATATGAATTACCGGCTCAGGAAATACCATGCGCTCTAATGTAATCACTTCTTTCAAATCAGAAAGCGTATCACCAGTAGTAACTTCTTTCAAACCAATAGCAGCAGCGATATCACCAGCATAAACTTCTTCAATCTCTTGACGATCATTTGCATGCATCTGAACGATACGTCCGATACGCTCTTTTTTACCTTTAACTGGATTGTATACTGTATCACCAGATTTAACTACACCAGAGTAAACGCGGAAGAAAGTCAATTGACCTACAAACGGATCGCTCATTAATTTAAATGCCAATGCAGATAAAGGAGCAGAATCAGATGATTCACGGGTAGCAGGAGTGCCATCTTCTAGTTCACCTGTAACCGCAGCAACTTCTACCGGAGAAGGTAGATAGTCAATCACCGCATCCAACATCGCCTGTACACCTTTGTTTTTAAACGCAGAACCACAGAACATTGGAATAATTTCACTAGCAATTGTACGTTGACGAATCGCAGCCATAATTTCAGCTTCGCTAAGTTCTTCACCTTCAAGGTATTTATTCATTAGCTCTTCATTAGCTTCCGCAGCAGATTCAACCATCTTAGCGCGCCACTCATTACAAGTTTCTACCAAGTCAGCAGGAATATCAACATATTCAAATTTCATTCCTTGAGAAGCTTCATCCCATGCAATCGCTTTCATTTTAACTAAATCGATTACACCAGTGAAGTTTTCTTCAGCACCAATTGGCACTTGCATTGGAACTGGGTTACCTTTAAGGCGGTTTTTGATACCATCAACCACTTTAAAGAAATTAGCACCCTGACGATCCATTTTGTTTACAAACGCAATCCGTGGAACTTTATATTTATTTGCTTGACGCCATACTGTCTCAGACTGAGGTTGAACCCCACCCACAGCACAGTAAACCATACATGCACCATCAAGTACACGCATAGAACGTTCAACTTCGATCGTAAAATCCACGTGTCCAGGCGTATCAATGATATTAATACGGTGTTCAGGATATTTACCATCCATACCACGCCAGAACGCAGTAGTAGCAGCTGAAGTAATTGTAATACCACGCTCCTGCTCTTGTTCCATCCAATCCATTGTAGCTGCACCATCATGTACTTCACCAATCTTGTGATTTACACCGGTGTAAAACAATACACGTTCAGTAGTAGTTGTTTTACCCGCATCAATGTGTGCAGAAATACCAATATTACGATATCTTTCAATCGGGGTTTTTCTAGCCATTTAGCATATACTCCAAATATTAATAACGGAAGTGAGCAAAAGCTTTATTTGCTTCAGCCATACGGTGAATTTCTTCACGTTTTTTCATAGCCGCTCCGCGACCTTCTAATGCTTCTAACATTTCATTCGCTAAACGAATATCCATAGATTTTTCACCACGTTTACGCGCAGCATCACGCAACCAGCGCATAGCTAGTGCAACTTGACGCTCAGGTGCAACTTCGATAGGAATCTGATAGTTCGCACCACCAACACGGCGTGATTTTAATTCAACGATAGGTTTAACAGCTTCTAAAGCTTGAGTAAAAATTTCAATTGCATCTTTTTTTGATTTAGTTGAAGCGATGTCTAATGCACCGTATACAATTTTCTCAGCTACGGCTTTTTTACCGCTTTCCATGATAATATTCATGAATTTTGACAATGTTTGGCTACCAAATTTAGGATCTGGCAGTACATTTCTCTTCTCGACTTCTCTACGTCTAGGCATAATCTCTATTCCTTAAAAAACCAACTAATCTTAAATAATCTTAAATATTATTATTTAGGACGTTTCGCACCGTATTTAGAACGGCTTTGTTTACGATCTTTAACACCAGCTAAATCTAGTGAACCACGTACTGTATGGTAACGCACACCAGGCAAATCTTTTACACGACCACCGCGGATTAATACCACGCTATGCTCTTGCAAATTATGACCTTCACCACCGATGTAGCTATTCACAGTGAATCCGTTAGTTAAACGTACACGGCAAACTTTACGTAATGCTGAATTTGGTTTTTTAGGAGTTGTAGTATACACACGTACACAAACACCACGGCGTTGAGGACAGTTCGCTAATGCAGGAGATTTACTCTTGTAACGAACACTCACGCGAGGTTTTCTTACTAATTGGTTAATAGTAGGCATTATCTTCCTTCTTTTATCAAAAATACTGAAGCCATAAGCCCCATGCTCATAGCCTCCAAGCATAAAGCCACTCTCTTACGAAATACTCAAAAGTAGATCGTAGTAAAATGCTTCACCTTGCCCTATTATAGAACCGCGTATTTTATCATACCTCGGATAGATTATGCAATAAAGTTAAGTCATTGCAGTAGAATATATATAATTATTTGCAGCATCACAGATTACATTTATAACTAACAACGCTAGGCTAGCTTCCCAGCTTGATACCAATCAAAAGATCTACCCTAAATCTATCATAAATCACCGCCAAGTAAAATCAGAGTGTTAAAATACAACATATTAACTAAATTGGAGATACTACAAATGGCACACATCTGGTCCGGGCATCCATCAAGCCTAAAACGACTATTTTTTACCGAAATGTGGGAACGCTTTAGCTTTTATGGGTTAAACGCGGTTTTGGTTTTATTTCTGACCAAAGAAGCACATATCCAAGAAGATCTGGCACTAATCATCTTCGGCAGTTATGTAACCTATGTTTATCTTTCAACGACTATCGCTGGATTTTTAGCTGATCGTCTGTACGGCTATGCCAAAGTTGCCTTTATGGGAGGAGTCTTAATCCTGCTGGGTCACATTACTATGGCGCTGTCTGGGCTTGAATTTAACTTATTTTACTTTGGCTTAGGTTGCATCGCAACAGGAACAGGTTTATTAAAACCCAATGTTTCAGTTATGGTCGGCAAACTCTATTCTGATGAACAAGAAGATATGCGCGTTCAAGGATTTAACATCTACTATATGGGAATTAATATCGGAGCAGTTATCGCGCCAATTGCGGTTGGTTTCGTTGCCGAAAAAGTCTCATGGCATGCTGGATTTGGTCTTGCAGCAATTGGGATGGCATTAGGTTTATATATTTTTAAACGTGGCGAAAAAAATTTCCCGGCAAATTGCAAAATTAGTAATCAAGCACTGATTAATTCACGCGTAGCTGGAATAAGACTACATTATCTGATCTATATAATGCTCTTAGCGCTAGCAGCTATCTTTGCTACATTATTAGCTAACCCAATTCAATCAACTGTTGTTTCAGGGATTTGTCTAGTGATTCTTGGTGGCTATATCATATCCTTATGGCGCAAATTAACTAGCGAAGAACGCAGCAAAGTATGGATAATTCTAGTTCTGTCCCTTTTTTCAGTAAGCTACTGGACACTATCTAATCAAACCATTGCCAGCTTACCAATTTTCATTGACCGAGTAGTGAAATTACATTACTTTGGAATTGACCTACCCGCTTCAAGCATCTCTAGCTTTTATTCACTAATTCTAATAATTTTAGCGCCGATTATTGCTTGGTTCTGGAATTTCACCAAAACCATTAATCATGAACCCGGTTATGCTGGTAAATTCACCATTGGATTAACCATCGCCACACTTGCCTTTGTTTTCATCATCTTCGGAATAATGCAAGCTGAGCACGCTGGCAAAATGAGCTTATTATGGATATTAGCCTGCTATAGCTTACTAGGTTTTGGTGAATTGTGTATCTCACCAAATGGATTAGCTTTAGTTACCAAATACGCCCCACAAAATCTATCTGGTATCATGATGGGCTTATGGTGGATGATTAATGCTTTTGCTGGTTTAACCGCTGGTTTAGTTGCTCAACTGATTGGCTTTCAATCCACTGCTCAGTTAGAAGTTGACCAACAGCTGCCAATTTATCAAAGTGGCTTTATAAAAGTTACAATTCTCGGTATAATAATCACCTCAATATTATTCTTAATCCGTAAAAAAATTGACGAAAGAAGCTAAGATGTTATTAATCGCTAATTACGAAGGTCGTTCAGGAACTGAACTTTCCGCAAAACTTCTGGCACAGGGTGAAAATGGGCTCCGCGCGATTATCGAAGGTATCAAAATAGTTGAAGCTAATCCCGAAATTCACACGGTTGGTCTAAGCTCATGGCCTAATATTTTAGGTGAATTGCAGCTTGATGCTTCGGTAATGGATGGCAACACCAGACGAACAGGATCGGTAGGCGCATTACGCGGATTTAAGCATCCAGTAGAAGTCGCCTATCGAATAATGACGGATATTAATCACGAAATTTTGGTTGGCGAAGGAGCAGAACGCTTTGCCCGGGAAATTAATGCGCTTAGTAATCAAAATGAAACCGAGTTATCATTGAGTACTTGGCGCAAACATCTGGATGATGTATTAAGCGCTCAACAGAAATCTGAATTTCCTAACACTCGCTTACTTGATATTAAAAGTGAAGCAGTTGATCCTGAAAAAATGTTCGATACTACCGTTTATTTAAGTATCGACCACGAGCAGCGCATTTCATCTGCCACCAGCACATCAGGCTGGGCATGGAAATACCCTGGAAGGCTTGGTGACAGTCCTATTATTGGCGCGGGTAGCTATGCTGATAGTCGCTTTGGCGCTTGTGCCTGTACTCATACTGGTGAAATGACCGTTCGCGCGGGAACTGCCAGAAGCGTAGTTCTTTACTTAAAAATGGGATTAAGTGTTGCTGATGCTGTCTATGAAGCCGCACGCGATCTTGCTGATTTAAAAACTGGCTATTTGGATGAAGTAACTATTCATGCTGTTGATAAAAATGGGAATTATAAGGTAATTGGCTTAAATTCCAGCGAAGAAATCCGCTACGTTGTGTGGCAACCAGGAATGGAATCGCCAGAAATTAAATCCGCAGAAATTATCCGCCTTTAATTTTTTAATAAAAGGATAAATCATGATAAAAAAAATAGGTGCTCTTATTAGTATGAGCGCTATCATTTCAGCATGCAGCACTCCAGCAGATCGCCCGATAAACCTCACAGGATCATTTAAGGTACGCATGAATATTACTGCCGAGTACGACAAAAACGTCAAGCAATATCCTGTATCAGCTAAATTAGTTGATGATGTACCATACTTTAATAATCAAGTTATTCCTGCTGGCTCAGGGTTAATTGGGATGTATAACAACAATGGTTTTTTTAAATGTTCAATCGTTTGGACTGCAATAATTTTACCTGACAACACACCAATTAGCAGCGCCAAAGGAGTCGCTATATCGGGATGTCATTCACGTGCTGAAATTGCCGAATCACAAATCATCACTGCAAAATGGAATTGAGAAATACTGGCTATAAATTGTAACAATCTAAACTTTATTTAAGCTCCGCAACTTGACCTGACAGTTTTTTAATAAACACTTGAAACTGTCAGGTTCATATACAAATATACCACATGTTTAATCGTAAAATTAACATTTAGCAGATACTACCGCCACCTGACAAAACCTTAATTTTCTAATGATCTAAATATAACTCTGAAAAATCCCCAATAACTTTAACTCTAAGACTTGCTAAATGAGACGATACCGTCTTTGGTGCAACTAACATCTGTTCAGCAACTGCTTTTACCGTATGATAGCGCTGCCTGTATAGCAAAGTTTTTATTTCTGCATCGGTTGGTAATTCATAAAATAAATCTTCTGCTTTAACATAGCTAATGAATTTCTGAATTGATAATTTGCTGTGTTTATATAAATGTTGATATAAGCGATATAATTCAATTAAGTTAAGCCGGTTAGTAACCTGCTCACTCATCGTTAATACCCATGTTACTTTATTTAAGGCATTACGTAATGGTAATTTTTTCATATTATGAATTGCCACAAAGCCATTAGGCAGCAAAGATATTTGCCGATCATTAATAATTTCAGCTTGTTGAAATTTAAGCTGCTCATCAAACATCACTATTTTACTAGCTAAGCTTCCCCAGTTTAGACGCATGTGTTGGTCAATATCCAGAACTGTCAAGCCGATTAATTCTTGAACACTCGAAACACCTATATTTGTAGCATTAGTTTGATTACTAAAGAAGTATTTGCCTGAACTTAACTCTTTTAAATGCGCAGAACCATTAAAGCTATTGATTAAGCGCTCAGCAAAATCTAAGGTAATGAGATGATTTCCTCTTTGCATTATATTCTTCTTGAAACATAGTGTTTTTTAATTGAACTAAGATTTGTCTAGGTCATTTTAACGGAGGTAATATTTTCCTCTATTGTATACAATGATGTCAAATTAAACCGTTACTGACAATTAAAATTTTAAAAGGTTATAAAATTATGATAAAGATAGAACACATTGCAATCTGGGCAAAAGATATTGAGTTAATGAAGAATTTCTACTGCAAATATTTTAATGGTACTTATAATAATAAGTATGAGAATAAAGCTAAGGAGTTTACATCCTACTTCATTGATTTTGGCTCAGGTTGTCGACTAGAATTAATGCATTCGAACAGTTTAATCAATGACAAAATAAGCGATCGTAAGGCACGGTTAGGAATCAGTCACCTAGCAATTTCTCTTGGAAGTAAACAACTTGTTGATGATTTAACTTACACGCTAGAATTAGATGGATATAAAATAGCTAGTTATCCGCGAACTACAGGAGATGGATATTATGAAAGTTGTATTTTTGATCCTGAAAATAATCAAATTGAACTTACTGAATAATACTATCTTTGGTATTAATACTGTTACAAAAAAAGCACCGTTTATATTGACGGTGCTTTTTTATAAGTATGCAATAAAAGCTTACGCTTCTGATACCACGCTAATTTTAACTTTAGAGTGAACATCGTGATGTAACAATACATCAACTTCAAATTCACCAATAGTTTTCAATGGACCGTGAGGCAATGCGATTTCAGAACGTTTAACTTCAACACCACTAGCATTAATTGCTTCAGCGATGTCCATAGAAGTAACCGAACCAAATAATTTACCATCAACACCAGCTTTAGCATTAACAGTAAATACCACACCGTCAATCTTAGCGTGACGCGCTTGTGCATTTGACAAGATGTCAGTTTGGTTGCGTTCGTATTCTGCACGACGCGCTTCAAACTCTTTTAAATTAGCCTCAGTAGCACGTTTTGCTTTACCTTGAGGAACTAAAAAGTTGCGAGCATAACCATTTTTAACATCAACGATATCGCCAAGGCTACCCAAATTTGCTACGCGTTCTAATAAAATAATTTTCATTGTGATTATCCTTCAGTCTAAATTAGTGTTGATCGCAAAATGGTATTAATGCTAAGAAACGCGCGCGTTTAATAGCTTCTGCCAACATACGTTGGAATTTAGCTGATGTACCAGTGATGCGAGATGGGATAATCTTCCCAGTTTCAGTAATGTAGTTTTTTAATAATTCTACATCTTTATAATCGATTTCAGTATAGCCCTCTACTGTGAAGCGGCAAAACTTTTTCTTTCTTAATATATTACGTGACATTGTGTATTCCTTTAATCCAAATTTTTTAAATTGGTAATATGTAAAACTAATTTTTTTTGCGTATTAACGCTCAGAAACCCAGTTACACTAACGTGGTGATCTAATAGTTCCTGATTAATTTCTGCTGCTACATAAACGCAATAAATTCGACATTTAACGTAGCGCAGTGCTCCACCCTCCATTTGCTCAGAATTATGCTCAAGCACGATTCTGGCAACTTTTACTCCTGCTGGAGTAATCATCGGCGGGTAAATTTTACTAATCAGACCTGTTAACTTTACCTCGTTTTTTTGGTGCATCTTAGATTAATGATTTGCTTTTTTCATCTCTCATGAATACTGATGGCTCAGTAACTGCAGTTTTTTTGCTGATGATTGAATTACGCAAAATAGCATCATTGAATTTGAATGCATGGTTTAGTTCGTCTAAAACAGCATTACCACATTCAATATTCATACATACGTAGTGAGCTTTAGCCAATTTTTGGATAGGATACGCTAAATGACGACGACCCCAATCTTCTAGACGATGAATACTACCACCATTATCAGCGATAATTTTTTTATATCTGTCAACCATGTTGACAACTTGTTCACTTTGATCTGGATGAACAAGGAAAATAATTTCATAATGACGCATGAAAACTCCTTACGGTTTTAAAACATCTCCCGCCCATGCTTTGGCGTAGAGAAAGGTTAATTTAGTACCACTGTAAAAGCAAGCTTTATCATGTACAGAACTGGCACTACCCCACACAAAAATGCGAGTCCGAAATTATAGCAGATTTCATACTCATCAAGCAATCATAATTAAGCACCTATGCGAATTTGTATTTTAGCTATTACTGACTTAGGTTGCCCGGCAAGTGTTTTAACGTTATTGTAAATGTATCAAACACATTGATTTAACGGTTTAAATAGTGGCAAAATGGAGCATAAAACCTTGTAAAATCATCAATTTATCCACAGATAGCATGCTGATTAGTTTAAATATTGCGCATGTCATTTATAAATCAACTTTACCCACATAACACACTGTTATACTTAATGTTAAAAATAACATTTTAATCTAGGTAACTATTTACAAACGCTTACGCCCCAATAGTTTAGCCACTATTACCAACACTTACCCACAGAGTTATCAACAGCTTTTGTGGATAAGCTAAAAATCTCTAAATATACGGTAATTTAGCCTTTATTTAGTTAAAGCTAATATTAAATATCAATCAATTTAATTTGCAACACTTTATTTGCTAAATCAGCAAGAAAAACCCTAACAGGTTTGCTTGTTAGGGTTTCAAAATAATTTATTTTTTATATATTGCAACAGGCTTTAATTCAAGCTCATTAACAATTTTAGCACCATGTGGTGATTGAGAGATATATGGAGTTAAATCAGTACCTGCAACCATTCCTTTGTAATGTTTACCACCTTTCCACTCATCAATATTCGTAACATCATAAACTTTACCATTTAAGGCTACATAAGCTTTGTGACCATCTTTACCATCAAAAGCCTTCAACTGTGTTGCTGACATTGATTTAAGCGCTGTTGCTGAAGCAGCTTTAGGCGCAGAAGAGATGCTCGAATCAGCATAAACTGGAGCAGCAATCATAAAAGAGCATAATAACAAACCACTAATTAATTTAACCATATTCACTACCTTTAATAAAAAATTTAAGCAACTAAACACATTGAATTATACCAAAACTAGTTACAAACAGCATAAATTTTACATGCAATATCATACATTTTTATTTTGTTATGCTGTTTTATAGAGTAACTATAAACAATCGCAAAAAATGAAATAAGCGCTACTCCTAAATAAACGACAATCCGTTGCCCATCGTCACAGAACATTCCTAGGATAACCAAATAAAAAAGTTGACCCGAAAGCCAACTTTTATAGTTTGAAGATTAAGTATATATACTCATAGTATTTGATTATTGGACGCAAAAGATTGATAAAAAATACAACGCAGTGTAGACAGAACTACATAAGGAGCCTTTTTTGAAATCCGATAAAGCCCAAGATTCAAAAACGAAGAGCATATTAATATAAAACTCGTGATTTAATCGTACCATTGATTTTTTTCAGTTCGTTAATCACTTCTTTGTCATATTCAACATCGATGTCACTGATCACATAGCCCACTGTCTCATTAGTTTTTAAATACTGACCAAGGACATTGGCTTTATGGCTTGCTAACACCTGATTAATCTGTGCCATAATTCCTGGTACATTATTATGTAAGTGAATCAGACGATGTGCCTTACGTAATTCTGGTAATTGAATATTTGGCATATTAACGCTTTGTGTCGTGTCCCCTGCATTTACATAATTAGTAATCCTACGCGCAACAAATTCACCAATATTTAACTGAGCTTCTTCAGTACTACCACCAATATGCGGTGATAAGATTACATTATCAAAACCACGCAATTGGCTCACAAATTCTTCTTGATTATTTTTTGGTTCTTGCGGGAATACATCAACAGCAGCACCCAAAATTTTGCCTGATTTTAACGCACCGACCATTGCATCAATATCAACCACATGCCCACGGCTTAGATTGATAAAAATTACATTGTCTTTCATCATCTTGAATTCATGTTCACCGATGATTTTAGAATTGCTCTTACGTCCATCAACATGTAAGCTTACAATATCCACACTTGATAATAATTCATCTAAGGTATCGCATTTACGCGCGTTACCCAATTGTAATTTTTCCATTACATCATAGTAGTAAACCTGCATCCCCATTGATTCGGCTAATACTGATAATTGTGAGCCAATATTACCATAACCAACAATACCCAATTTTTTGCCACGAATTTCAAAGCAATTATCCGCAGATTTATCCCACTTACCTTGGTGTAACATAGTGTTTTTGCTAACAATTTTACGCATTAGCATAATAATTTCACCGATGACCATTTCAACCACACTACGGGTATTGCTATATGGCGCATTAAATACACAAACACCTTTTTCAGTTGCATAAGCCAAATCAACCTGATTGGTACCGATACAGAAACAACCGATAGAAATCAAACGCTCAGCAGCATCCAATACTTTCTTAGTTACATTGGTCTTAGAGCGAATACCTAAAATAGATACATCTTTAATTTTTTCGCATAGCTCATCTTCATTTAAGCTACCTTTAAGCGTTTCAACGGTATAACCTTCGTGTTGAAGCATCTTAATACCATTGGGATGTAAATTTTCCAAAAGTAAAATTTTAATCCGATTGCGTGGATAAGAAATCGCACGTGGAAAATCATGCATGTATAAAAATTCATCAAAGTTTTTAATTACTACATCAGCTTTCTCAACAACTTTAGTCCGAGCAACATTTTCAGTAAATGCATAGAATGCATTTGCCACACCTGCTTCACGGATTTCATAATCGGTAATTCCATCACCAACCGCCCAGATAGTGCCTTTTAAGCCTAAATTACGCACCACACGAACCTTGCCTTGATCTTGTGCTAGTGGATTAGCATCATCCAAACCATTGATGTTACCACTAGCGTCAAAAGTAAAATTATTAGCAAAAATATGACTAGCTTTAATCCCGAATAAAGTCACAATCGGTTCAATGTATTCTTTAAATCCACTTGATACGATATAAACATTATCGCTAAATTGATTTAAAAAAGCTACATTACGTTTAAATGATGGAGATACTTTATCTTTTAAAATTTCAACTAGTTGCGCTATATGGTTTTTATTGGCACTGAGTAATTTAATCCGACTAGCCAAACTTTCGCTCAATGAAATCTTACCTTCCATGCCTTGGGCAGTAATCGTTTTGATCTTTTCAACAATACTCTCGCTCTCTGGATGATCCGCTAACGCAATCGCGGCTAATTCATCTAGCGCTTCTACCTGGATAAAGGTACTATCAAAATCTACAATTAGGTATTTATTGTTCATAATTCGTCACTTTCTTAGTCTAAAAATTGATTAATAATTTCTACTGGATGCGGTAAGTTTTTCCCTGCAAGCTTAGCGCTTTGTGAGCGGCACGAAAAGCCACTTGCCAAATAGTTAACATTCTCGCTAGTTACGGTATTTTGCCAATTAAGCTTAAATAAGCCTACAGAATTATCCTGATGTTCTTTTAAGTGTCCGTAAGTTCCTGCCATGCCGCAACAACCAAGATTCTTAACTTCAAGTTTCACGCCTAGCGCATTATAAATCTTCTGCCAATTCGTAGCTTCAGCTGGCATCAGTGCCTGTTCGCTGCAATGAGGTAATAAACAGTAGCTTACACTATCAGCAACTTTAGTATTACATTGAGCTAGTTGCTCAATATACGCGCTAAAAAACTCAGCTAAACTTTGCACTTGTCCACTTAAAGGCGTTGCAAATTTACGCACTTCATCACGGAACAAAGTAGTTAAAGTGTTTTCTAAACCAAGTACCGGAATTTTACGCTCCAGCAATGGATTGAGCAACGCTGCTAATTTTGCGCTATTACGCTTAAATTCATTGATAAACCCGCCGACAATCAAAGATTTGCCACTCGCACGTGGGTAGATAATGTATGGTTTCAAGCCTAGTTTCTGGGCTAACTCAACCGCAGCAAAGACTACTTTATTATCCAAAAATCCAGTAAATACATCGACAAAAAACACCACCGCATTACTCGGTAATTCAGAAGCCTGAGTGCTATCACTATAAATCGCTACATCCAGCCGCTTAAGTCCGCCACTCAAAGAATCAGTATTTTGAAATAACGGAATATTGCTTAAACCAAGACTTGGCGCTAGACGATTACGGTGGATAAAATTCCACATTTTAGGAAATTTAGCCGCTAGTGGTAGTAAACTCTCAATATGTCCGATCATCAAGTCGCGTAGATTACGTTTTTGATAATCACGATGATAGCTATGTAAAAACTGCGCACGTAAATCAGGAATACTCACTTGAGTTGGGCATTTTCCGGCACAACCTTTACATCCCAAACAGCCATTAAGTGCCGCATAGGCAGCATAGGCAGCTTGCTGATGATTGCCATTTGGTTTAGCTTTTTCACGTAACCATTGCTTAACCAGCATCGCACGCCCTTTGGGCGAATGAATTCGATCTTTAGTAATTTTGTACGATGGGCACATTACATTGGCTGGTTCTTGATTAAAACATGCAGCATTACCATTACATAACATCGCACCAGCAAAAGCTTTTTGTTCACCTTCAGGAATAATCTGATCCAATTCACCACGCATCGGCACTAATTCAATTCGCTGTAATTGGGTTACTGCATCAGGTGCAGTTAATTTACCTGGATTAAAGCGATTGGCTGGGTCAAACAAACGCTTGATCTCACATAACACGGGATAGAGTTTTGCACCAAAAACCGCAGGGACAAACTCACCACGGTAACCTTTACCGTGTTCACCCCACAAGATGCCCTGATATTTATTCAATAAACGGATTACAGTTTCGGTGATTGGGCGAATTTGCTCTCGATCAGCCACATCTTGCATATTAAGCGCTGGACGCACATGGATACAACCGACATCAACATGTCCATACATCGCATAGTTATAACCAAGTTGGTTTAATTCAATCTGTAGATCTGCAACAAAATCGGCTAAATTTTCTGGTGGTACAATAGTATCTTCAACAAAGGCAATTGGTTTCTTGATACCTGGCAATTTACCAACCAACCCTACTGCCAAAGACCGGATCGACCATAACTGATTAATCTGCGAATTATCACGAATTGTTACATAGTTGTCGGATTTAGCATTTAGTGCGCTTTCAACCTCTGCCAATTTAGTGTCAAGTTCGGCTTGAGTATCGGCAACTAATTCCATAAAATTGGAAATATAGGCTTTACCTTCACAATTTAACATTTTGGCTAAGGCAGGCCAATTAGGCATGGTTTGTGCGCTTTGTTGGACTTTTTCATCAATTGCTTCAATTGCCAGCGGACTAAATTGAATCAAGAACTGAGCATCGCGTAATGCTTCCAAAAAGCTTGGGTAGTGAATAACCATCAATGCTTTGAAATTAGGAATCGGCAAAAGCTTGAGTTTGGCAGCTGTAACTAATCCCAGTGTTCCTTCAGAACCAGCAATTAAACGCTGCAAATTCAATGTGCCATCGCTAAAGCATTGTTTAATATTATATCCTGATAACGGGCGTTTCAACGGTGGAAAGCGCGCTTCTATTTCTGCTTGTAGCGGTGTAAGTAATTCGCTAATATTTTGTTCAATTTTTTGTAGCTGTTGTAATGCAGCTGGATTATCATTCAGTGTATCCAGAACACTGCCATCAGCTAAGACTAATTGCATTCCCAAGAAATGATCTGCAGTTTTACCATAAATCAGCGAACCTTTACCTGCAGCATCAGTGGCAATCATGCCACCAATCGTTGCCCGATCAGCAGTAGAAACATTTGGCGCAAAAAATAAACCATGTTTTTGTAACATTCGGTTTAAATCGCTGAGGATAACTCCAGGTTCAACCGTAATAGTTTGTTCTTCGGGATTGAATTCTAATACCCTCGTCATATAGCGGCTAAAGTCAAGAACAACTCCATTGGTTAGAGATTGCCCATTGGTTCCAGTGCCGCCACCACGCGCGCAGAAATATAAATCATGAAACGGTTCTTGTTGAACACAGTTAATCAGACGCAGTACATCCTGATGATCTTTAGGTGCAGCAACTGCCAGAGGTTGCACTTCATAAATACTATTATCAGTTGCATTAATCAGACATGTTGCTTTATCGGTATGAAAATCCCCCTGAAAACCGTCGTTAAGCAAAACGGTTTCGAGTAAATTAACTAATTCGTGATGGTTATTTCCTGCCATTTAAAGTGCGTACTTTTTAGCAAAATGTTGCATAAATTCAACTAATTTATCCACTCCAACTCCTGGCATGGCATTGTATAGACTGGCACGTGCACCACCAACCAACTTATGCCCATTAAGGTAACCTAGACCAAATTGTCCAGCTTCAACTAAGAAATGTTTTAGTAAATCATCATTTGGTAAGTTAAACGGTACATTAATCTGTGAGCGGAATTTAGCTTCAACGGTATTGCTATAAAAACCATTGCTATTATCAATTGCGGCATAAAGTTTGGCAACTTTGCGGCGATTAATTTCAGCAATCTTAGCTAAACCACCTTGTTCTTCTACCAGCCAGTCAACCATTAAATCCATCATATAAGCCGGTACAGTCGGAATCGTATTCAACAATGAACCTTGTTCAGCTTGCAGCTTATAGTTAAATACTTCTGGCGTAATATCTTGTGCTTGATCCAAAAGATCATCACGGATAATCAATAAGGTAATTCCAGATATACCAAGATTTTTTTGTGCAGAAGCAAAAATCAAACCAAACTTAGTTACATCTATTGGCTCAGATAAAATTGAAGAGGTAAAATCAGCAACTAGCGGTACATTGCCTGTCTCAGGAATTTCAGAAAACTGGATACCGTTGATTGTTTCATTTGGACAATAATAAGCATAAGCGGCATTAGGGTTTAGTTTCCATGTGCTTTTATCGGGAATATTGCTGGGGGTAGCGGTAGTTACGATATTTACATTTGCATAGCGTTTGGCATATTTAGCTGCACGCTCTGACCAAGTACCGCTTACTAGATAATCTACATCCCGATTTTTACCAGCTAAATTCATTGGGATAAAACTAAAATGCCCTTGACCACCACCAGCTAAAAATAGTACTTTATAATTATCTGGAATTACCATTAACTTGCGTAATTTCACTTCAAGGCGTTTCAACATATCCTGAAAATTAGAGGTGCGGTGCCCAATTTCCATAATCGATGTTCCGGTGTCCTGCCAATTTAATAACTCTTGTTGTGCACGCACCAAAACTGATTCTGGTAGCATTGCGGGACCTGCGGCAAAATTAAACACCCTAAACATAGATAATTCCTTTATTATAAAATGGTTGGCAGCGTATACACTATACTTAATTAATAACCCGATATTATAATACAACAGGCGGATTTAGTTGCGAATTTATCCAACTGATTTTGTACATTAAAAGTTAAAGTAAGCCTCAATCAGTGAAGTTAGCAAAGTTTAAATGTTTCTTGATAAACACATTAACTCAACAGAAGTGGAGTCTTTGGGTTTACCGTGTGAGCATAGTAAATTAAGCCCTAATTAGTATCTATAGGATGGCTCCGTAACTTAACGTGTCATTATTAACACTTAAAATCCACACTGTAAAACACCCTACAGAATAAAGGCTTTACAAGTAATATAGCGTGATATAATAAAACTCGGTTTTAATTTTTATAGGAATATAAGACTATGCATAAATTAGAAAAAGTTGTTTACAGTGCTACCGCCAAAGCAACTGGCGGACGTGAAGGTAATGTATCTGGAACTAGCCCAAAGCTAGAACTTAAATTATCAACACCAAAAGAATTAGGCGGTGCTGGTGGTGATGGCACTAATCCTGAACAGTTATTCGCTGCTGGATATTCAGCCTGCTTTATCGGAGCATTAAAACTGGTTGCATCTCAAGAAAAAGTTGCCCTACCAAATGATGTTTCAATTGAAGGTACGGTTGGTATTGGACCAATCAGTCATGGCTTTTGTATTGCAGTAGAGCTTAAAATTTCAGTACCGGGTGTTGATAAGTCAATTGTTACAGAATTAGTGAATAAAGCACATCAGGTTTGCCCATACTCAAATGCTACTCGTGGCAATATTGAAGTAACGCTAAGCGTCATCTAAACGACTTGATTATGTATCTTTGATGTTGGTTGTGGATATATCTTCAACCAACATCGTAAGTACTAAATTTAACCAAAACAATAACTAATTGCCTGAGTCAAATTTTCGATCACAATCAGTTCAACTCCAGCAATTTTCTCTTTCGGTGCGTTGGCTTTTGGCACAATAATCCGAGTAAAGCCCAGTTTAACCGCCTCTTTAATCCGATCCTGCCCTTTTTGAATGGTACGAATTTCTCCCGAGAGTCCAATTTCACCAAAAACTGCCAATTTATCTAATAGTGGTTTATTTTTGAATGATGAAATAATTGCTAATACCACCGCTAAATCAAGTGCAGGTTCGGCGACCCTTACTCCACCGACAATATTCAGGAAAATATCCTGATCGTACAACTGTACGCCCAAGTGACGTTGCATAATTGCGATTAACAACGACAAGCGATAGCCATCCATTCCCACCGCCAGCCGCTTAGCAGGCATCATATGTGATTGATCAACCAAGGCCTGAACTTCGACCAATAGCGGACGCGTACCCTCTTCACTGATTAAAATACAGCTTCCCGGCGTGTTAGCACGATAAGAAGATAGAAACAGCGCCGAGGGATTATTAACTTCGCGTAAACCTTTATCGGTCATGGCAAAAATACCTAACTCATTAACTGCACCAAAACGATTTTTAACTGAACGTAGCATCCTAAAATTAGAATGTTGTTCTCCTTCAAAGTAAAGCACGGTATCAACGATATGCTCTAAAACTCGCGGACCAGCAATTGCCCCATCTTTGGTAACGTGCCCCACCAGTATGACAATAATTTGCCGACTTTTTGCCATCCGCGTTAAAATGCTCGAACATTCGCGCACCTGCGCAACCGAGCCTGGTGCTGACTGTAAAAAATCTGAATAAGCAGTTTGAATCGAATCAATCACCACGACATCCGGTTTTTCTTGCTCAACCTGTGGCAGAATCGCTTCAATTCTAATTTCAGACATTAAGCGTAGATTGGGATTACTCGCTATTTCCAGACGTTTGGCACGGAGTGCAACTTGCTGCACTGATTCCTCACCCGTTACATACAATACTTTATTACCAGCCTGCGCCAAATGAGCTAAAGTTTGTAACAGTAAGGTTGATTTACCAATGCCTGGATCACCACCTAGTAAAATTACCGAACCTAATGCCAGACCACCACCCAATACCCGATCTAACTCATCAATATGCGTTACTTTACGACTGACATCCTGAGCCGAAATCTGATCTAAATTGACTACTTGCGACTGTGTATTAAGCGCAGTAAAACGATTAACTGAAGTATTTTTTGCCGCTACCTCTGCTTCTTCGACTACTTCAATTAAACTATTCCACGCACCACAACCATTACATTTACCCTGCCACTTGCTATGTTTATCACCACATTCACTACATTCAAAAACTACTTTTGCCTTTGCCATTGATTTTTGTTATCCTAATATTCACAATTTATAACTTGGATTTTAGCACACTTGAATCTTAATAATCCTGCTTAGCTTAAAACATGAAAGATACAACCAAGTCCAAGACTCAAAGACGATGAGGATAGATTTCATTATATAACAAAAACGTTACCATGCTATAATTCATGATCTCAAAATCAAATACTTTGGGTATATTTCCAGTTTTAATTGAACAACCTAAACCTAAAAAAACTTACATGAACGGAATCATACATTGGCTACTCAATACACAGAATTTTCTATTTCTGATAAAAATCAATTGTTTAAACTACTGCAAGAAAACGGACGAGCATTAGAGTATGCCAATCATGAATTACGCGCAGATAAAGAGCTGGTACTTTGTGCAGTAAGACAAAAAGGTCGCGCGTTAAAATTTGCCAGCCCAGAGTTATGCGATGATTTTGACTGTGTTTTAGCTGCGGTAAGCCAAAATGGTAAAGCCTTGGAATATGCATCTGATCAATTAAAATCAAATCTTGCAATTGTTACTACCGCTGTTAAAAATAATGGCAGCGCCTTAGTTTTTGCTAATGATCAATTAAAATCGTCCAGAGCCGTAGTGCTAGTCGCAGTCGCACAAAATGGTGGCGCACTTAAATTTGCTGCAGATAATTTACGCAGTGATTACGAGTTGGTTTTGGCGGCAGTTAAACTCAAAGGGCGCGCACTAGAGTTTGCTACGGAAGAACTTCGTGCAGATAAAAACATTGTTCTTGCTGCAGTCAGTGAAAATGATTGGGCTTTTGCTTATGCCAGCGATGAATTACGCGCTAATAAAGATTTTGCAATGCAAGTAGTTGCATTAAAAGGACGGGCTTTGGAATACGTGAGTTCAGAGCTAAAAGCTGATCCAGAATTGGTACTTGCGGCAGCGGTTGAATATGAATGGGCGTTAGATCATGCTGATTCGACGCTAATGTCAAACCGGACGTTTATTTTAGCAGCAGTAAAGCTACATGGGCTAGCACTGGAATACGCTAGTGAGAATCTTCGCGCGGATCGTGAAATTGTTTTAACTGCTATAGAAGTAAATCCAGAAGCATTAGTCTATGCTAGCTCAGATTTACGCGCTGAGTTATCACGCAAATTTGCGATAAAATTAGAACATTAAGAATATTATAAACTAATGCTATGTATACTCAAGCAGATTCATCATTCTAGGTCGTTGATTTATTGCTCACTTACGACCTGTAGACTTCATTATAAATCGCCTACTAGTATTTCCACACGCGTATGTTCGAATCAGTTTGAGTATAGTTAGTCGTTTTTTGTCATTCCGCTGAAAATCTTTGACTTTAAGAGTAAAATATAGGATTAGCGATACTTAATACAGATTCAGAGATTAATCATGCATGATAAAAATTATATTACCGTAACTGGTTACGCTACTTTACGCGAAGAATTACATAATTTAGTAACAAAAGAACGTCCGCATTATGTACATTTGGTAAATTGGGCAGCAAGCAATGGCGATCGCTCAGAAAATGCAGACTACCAATACGGCAAAAAAAAATTACGCGATATTGACAAACGCATTCATCAATTAACCAAAAAGATTGAACATGCCGAAGTAGTAGATCCACGTGTCAATGATGGTAGAGAAACGGTCTTTTTTGGCGCAACTGTCACTATTCTGCGTAATCAAATACAAAACCAAACCGTTACTATCGTTGGTCAGGATGAAATTGATCCGAGTACCAATAAAATCAGCTGGACTTCACCGCTGGCTAAAATACTTTTACGTAAAAATCTCGGTGACACGTTTATGTTTACCTCCCCACAAGGGCGTGATGAAATTGAAATTATAGAAATTAATTATGATACCTAAAATTATTACTATCATAGGCGGTAAAGGTCAGATGGGTGAATTATTCTGCCGCTTATTTGAATCTCTTGGACACATTACGCATAAAATTGGTTCACGAGATTGGGATGATGCCAAGCAATATATTGCACAATCCGATTTAGTTATTGTCAGCGTACCTATCAATCGCACTGGCGCTATTATTGAACAAGTTGCGGCTGTAATGCCCTCAAAAGCAATTTTAGCTGATTTTACCAGTATAAAAGTCGATCCATTGCTTGCTATGTTGAAGCATCATACTGGTGCAGTAATTGGGCTTCATCCGATGTTTGGCCCGACCATTACCAGTACACAGTCGCAAGTTGTAGTATGTTGTGAGGGACGCTATGCTGAACAATCACAATGGCTATTGGATGATCTAGCACAGTTGGGTTTCACACTCAAACAAATGACGGCATCGGAACACGATCAAGCAATGTCATTTATTCAGGGGGTGGAACATTTTATTACGTTTAGCCTGGGTACATTCTTGCACCATAAAAATCAACACCCAGAAAAATTGCTCGAAATTGCCAGTCCAATATATCTAGCCAAGCTACTTCTGATGGGGCGAATTTTTGATCAAGATCCCAAATTATACGCAGATATAATTATGGCAAATCCAACGCGAATCGCATTAATTGCCGAATTTTCTGCATGGTTACAAGACTGGGTATTAAAACTTCAAGCTGAAGATAAAACTGCTTTTATTGAAGAATTTAGTAGTGCCACAAAATGGATGGGTAATTTTACTAAATACTCGCAAAATATTAGTGATGATTTTTTAAACATTGATTTGAAGAAGTAAAAAACATGAAGAAACTTGGCAAATATTCACTGATCTTCGCAACGACAGTTATAGCAAACCAGCAACTATTTGCGCTTGGTAACTCTGGAATGAACGTAACTTTACCTGCCGCACCAAATGCACCATCAACTGGGGTTTATTATAATTCTAACGGCAAATACGCAGGCACAACTCAATCCGTTAATGGTAGTACCAGTTATTATAAAAATGGGCAATATCAGGGTCAGGCACCAACTGGTAGCAATGAATATTATAACCAGCAAAATAATCCTGAAATAATTAATAATACAGGAACAATCAACAGGAACTAAACCAAATATGTTTAGATTTAGCTGGTAGCTTAAACTTGAAATACTTTCCAGCCACAGGCTTTTTAGTCTTCATTTGTCATCGTAAAATAGGTGTCAATTACGTCATTGTCCAAGATAATGACGCATGGACGACAGAGGCTTTGTGGGATGTATTTATGATAACCAAGCTTAATCGCGCTACCAATCAATTCGCTAGTATCAGCATCAAAAATACCAAATTTAGGACAGATTGACTCTACCGTAATTTTTGCCAGATTACCACGACTGATATTTAAAATATCCGCAGCCTGCCGCTGGCTTAACCCACGCACTAATAAAAAAAGTACCTCATGTTGACGCGTAGTTAATTTTATTGGTAAATCGTACTCTCTGATCGTTACAGGTTCAAGTTTTTTCTCCTGCAAGATGGTTAAATATTCATTAACCCCAAATAAATTACAATTAGAAGCATAGCTTTATAATGCTACCAATTCACCATTATCATGAAAAACTGGTACATACGACACTAAACGCGAGCTAAATATATTATCTCTGGGTATCAAGCTTATAAAGTTGACTGGTCTTTTGTGATTAATTACTATTTGCTGCAATTTAATCATTTTTTTACACGCAAAACGAATCGCTTCAATATTTATCGCATCACTAAAACCAGTCAAAGTTGCTATATTCTCATCAGTTACATTACTAGTAGTAAAGGATTTATTTAACACGCTTAAAATATTTTCAATACCAAATTGTCTCCTAGTTTCCTCAGATACCACTAATAAATTACTGTCTAAATCAAATAAAGCCGAACAATTTGATTGCTGAGTAAGCTGAAACTTTTTTATCAAAATATTGTGAATATAGTCATGTTTCTCTTGTTCTGATAGAGTCATGCGTAACCCTTTAAATCTATTTTATATAGAGGGCTCAAAACATATGGATAAGCAGCCAAACCAAGACAGCGCTAGATTACAGCAAGCGTACCCATATAGTCGGCTTAAATCAAAGTTTTAAAATTTAACAATAGTCTCACTGATTAATTTCAAAAATGAAGATTTAACCCGATTGGCAGTTTCAATCACTTCTTCATGACCAAGCGGTTGATCCAAAATACCACAAGCCATATTTGTTAGGCATGAAATTCCTAATACTTCAATCCCAGAATGACGTGCAACAATAGCCTCTGGAACAGTCGACATACCAACTGCATCAGCCCCTATAATTCGAGCCATACGAATTTCTGCAGGAGTTTCATAGGTTGGACCTGTAAACCAGGCATAAACACCCTCTTGAAGATTGATATTGTTATTATTCGCAACATCCTTGGCAATTGCACGGAGTTTTTTACTATAAGTTTCAGATAAATCTTGGAAGCGAACCCCCAATTCATCGTTATTTGCTCCTATTAGTGGATTATTTGCTGCCAAATTGATATGGTCACTAATTAGCATCAAATCACCAGCTGCAAAGTTTGTATTTACCGCACCACATGCATTGGTAACAATTAATTTTTCAACGCCAAGAGCTTTCATTACTCGAACTGGAAATGTGACTTGATCAAGCGAAAAACCTTCATAATAATGGAAACGCCCTTTCATTGCAATCACCGTTTTACCTCCAATTTGTCCGATAACCAATTCATTTGCATGCCCAACTGCAGCAGACTTTGCAAAAAAGGGAATTTGCTCATAAGGAATTCGTATCGAGTTTTCTAAGGTATCAGCAAAACTACCCAGTCCAGACCCCAGAATTATTCCGATTGTTGGTTTGGCTAAAGTGTGTTTTTGGATAAATTCTTTAGTTTGTTGTATCTCATTAGTTTTATGCATTTTATTTTCCCCATATAGATGATTTAATAGGAGCTATATTTTACTTAATTACCAGAGATCGCGTCAATGTTTTCTGAGATTAAATCTGTGTATTCCATTGTCTTTGAACTATCTACTTTGTTACACTTCAAAAAGGCTCATAATGCGTTTCTAAGTATAATCCTCCGTTCTTCCAATCAATACACGGCATCCAAAATCAAAGGCTTTAAATATGGGTATTAACACATTATTGACACCCATACCATTTTGGATGGTTAAACTACAAATTTTATTCTGTTATAGTAACGCCACTGGATATAAATCGAAGCAGATCTAGCACAAAACAACTCATTGTGCAATCGTCTTTTTTGACTATTGCAAAAATGTACTTGTACTGCGATAATGTCGAGCATAAGTAAATTTTAGATACGAGTAAGATAGTAGCTAATGTGCCGGTGATGGATCAGTTTGAGTATGAGACTACTGGAGTCTATACATTTATGTATAACTGTTATACATAAATGTAGCAGCAACTTCCGCTAAAAAGGAGTAAAATCGCATCATTATTACAATTATTAATTAATATTTTGTATTATCTATAGTAGAGAGGAAAATCTAATATGAAAACTTATAAATTAAAACCGCGTTACCTCGCTACGCTAATTGCAGCTACTTCACTGCTTAGCGCATGTGGTGGCGGAAGCAATGGTAGTAGTGGCGGGCAAAATGCAACCGGACCAACAATTCAGGCGTCACCAGCTCAACACTCCTTGTTTGCGACGAATAGCTGTCTAAGCGGTAGTGTTAACCTTAGTGGTGCAGGCTGGTACCTTAGTGGTAGCGTAACGCTGACCAACAACTGTAATACAAGCCAGGCTATTAATGGTAATACAATCAGCTTTACATCGCAAAATATGTCTAAAGTATATGTTCCAATCACTTCATCATTCAACAATTGGTGGGTTAACAATGATCAATACACGATTAACTTTGCAGCCGGCGGCTCAAATAATGTTATCGGATCTATTGAAGGAAAAACTACCACAGCAGTATTAGCTCCCAAGCAAACAATAAAATTTGATGGTGGCGTAAACATGCCAGATGGCACTAGTGCTTATGATAGTACAACTGCGAATGGTACGCTTGTAATTAATGGTTCTGCGCCAGTAGCACAAACAGGTACTATGACTGTTTCGGTTAATACTAAAAATGCAGGCTGCAGTGGAACAATTTGTAGCTCAATTAAAGTTCAAGTAAACGATGTAAATGGTAAAACTGTGGCTACTGTTGCAGTTCCTGCAACTAGTGCTGGGGCAATTTACACTCAGAAAATTGAGAGTTTAAATGTAGGTAGTTATACTTTGTCTGCATCAGCTGTGAGTAACGATACAATTACATACACGCCAGCTGCTCCAGCAGTCGTAGCTAATAGCGATACACCAGTTACAGTCAACTATCAACAAGCTCAACAAGTGGGTTACGCGGCTATTACATTGCCGAGCGTATTTAGTGGGTATAAAGGTAATTTGGTAGTAAAACTACTTAATACCAAAGAGTCAAATCCTGTTTTTAAAACTTACTCAATGGTACAAGGTCAAACCCTAACAACTGAAGCATTACCGATTAGTGATTCGACACATCAATATCAGGTTCAGGTTCAAGGTATTGCTGACCCTGCAGCTGGTAACTTCTATATCGAAAGCGGGTTACCTAGTGTAAGTGTCAAAAACAATGCTACCACTGCAATTACTGTGCCGTTTAAAACTGCAAGCGTTACTAAACGTACAGTTAGTTTTACAGTTAGTGGACTTAACAATAGCACCGCTGGAATTAATTTCCAAGATTCAGCACAAAAATATGCTTATCCTAGTTACACTGGTTTAACCAATGCGACAATTAAATATTATTTTGAAAGCAGTACTAGTTTGGGTTACTCAGTTAACGCTGCATCAGGTAATTATAAAGTTAATCCAATTGAAAGCACTAACCTTATCACTGCAAATAAAACTATTTCGGTTAAATTTGAGTCTGCAGCTACGCCAACCCCTTCAGGTTCAACCGTAACTGGCTGGCCTGATTATTTAGCAATGGGTGCGGTAGGTGGACCGAATATCGATCCAGTTGCTCAGGTAAGTAGCGGTGGTGATGACTCATTTGGAGGCAAACCTGTAGATGCCGTATTTAAATATGCTGGCGTTAATGGAAATGGTGATCCAGGAGTAATTGATCCGCCAATGAATGCGATTCGTATGGCAAATGACCTAACTCAAGTTGCTAAAGTAAACGATCGCGCGAGTCGTGTTGTAATTGTTGAGTACACAGGTGAAATGAGTGGTGGTGAAAACTTTGCTGATTTTACTAACAATAATGTACAAAATCCGAATAAGCAAAATTCAACTTACATCATGGCGCGTCATTTTGCCAGTCTAGCAGCCGATGCACAAGCTCTGGCTGACAAACCTGTAGTCAAAGATGGTAAAAAGTATTATGGTTCAATGATTTTGAATCCTGATTTACTAGGTGCAATGGAGCAAAATGGTTATATTGATTCTGTTAATGCTCAGTTACCAGCAAATGCAGTTAATACTGCCGTTGATCAGGCATTATGCTTATTAACTAATACTCGCAGTTATACCAATACATCAACACCAAATGGTGATGGTAATTATGTGTATAAAGGTAAAACTTATACTGGTACGCCATACCAAATTCTGAGCTCTATGCTAAATGATGGCTATCCAGTATGGTCAATCAGTGGTACTAGTGATGCTTTTTGGGGTACAGGGATTGACAATAAGGATAATGATGGTAATTACTCACAAATGGGACAATGGTTTAATGCTTGTGTCGCAAATCCTAGTTATGATAAATCTAAGTATACCCGCCCTAACTTCCCTGCTGGATTTGATGGCTGGGTACAAGCGAATAACTGGTTAATCAGAACTTTTGCTGCTAAATCAAGTGGTGTAACGTTTGCTTGGCAAACTAATATGTGGGCAGTTAACTCAGGTTTCTGGTTACATAACGAACTGAGCGCTAGTGATATTGCAGCACAATACTCAACTAAAGTTAGCAATTGGTTAAAAGCTTATGCACCAAGTACTATCATGAATGTTGGCAGTGAACTAGCACCCGATTATTTCGTCTTTGATCGTTATGAGATGGATGATAGTGCAGCACCTGGCTCGGCTACATTATACAGCGCGCGCTCATGGGATAATTATCTGATTGCAGTTGGGCAAATTAGCAAGGCATTTAATAATATCCCTGTAATGCTGTGGCAAATTCCTGGTTCACACCTACCGTATGTTGGTGAAGTAGCTCCAGAATTATTTGGTGGTAATGCGGGTAGTTATATCTTTAGTACTGCACCAGTATATTTCTTTGGTGATAGCAACCTGAAATCAGATTTAAGTAATTTGATTATGGGTGACAGTGCTGGTACTACTAATACTGCAGTTGGTAGTTATATCGTACAGAGTAATTATAATTGCACAATCAGTAACTGTAACTATCAACAATACTTGAAATTCTATGGTGGTAAGACTAATAACTATGACTGGTCACGCGATAATGGCAAATTAGCGATGGCTGCATCAAATGGAGTGTTTGCGATCCTTTGGGGTGGTGGGAATACAACTAATGTTATCAAAAACTTTAGTAATCCAGATGATCATGGCTGGTTAGCAAATAAAATTAAAACTTATTACCAAAACCCACAAAAATTAAAATAATTTTTGATTTAAAAAGGTCGCATTCGCGACCTTTTTTATTATCCTATTCTGACAACTACACAACCTACACACTTAAAGAATTACTTAAAATACTGGTCGGCGACAAGCGACGAAGCCTACAGCTAGTAAGTGAGACGTTTGGAAACGCTCCACTATAATGGATTTGCTTAAGTATAAAATAAGTTTACTCTGATTTTAATTGACAAGGCTTACCATCTGCATCAATAGCTACATAAGTAAAAATGCCATGTGTGACATGTTTAGTTTCTTGTGAAATATACGAATATGTCCAAGCTTCAATTTGGATTTTCATTGATGTTCTACCACGGTGAATTAATTTGGCATAACATGATACCAAATCACCAACTTTTATTGAGTTGATAAAGGACATGCTATCGATTGATACTGTGACTGCCCGTCCAGTTGGTGAATTACTTTTAGCTATGATTCCACCACCCAAATCCATTTGCGAAAGTACCCATCCACCAAAAATATCACCATTGGAATTAGTATCTGCTGGCATCGCAATAGTACGCATTACTAATTCGCCATCAGTTTCTATTTTTGTTTCATCCATAAATTACACCTCTAAATTCTAACATGTTTTATTAGTACTAGCAATACAATCACCAACAACAACACTACTACTAACACCTTCTAAATTTGAAATAAGCTGACTACTTGAGATAAATCCGGTTACGTTATAGCTATTAAGCTGAACTCCTTTTGTATCTAAAAAAACAATTGAGGGTGGAGCTAATACCTTATAGCGTTGCTGCAAAGATTGGATGTCTGATGTATTTTTGCTTACATCAACACGAACCAATGCATATTTATCCATTAGTTTACTCACGGATGGATCACTAAATGTCCGTAAATCCATCTCCTTACACGCCACACACCAAGATGCATAATAATCTAAAAGAACTGGCTTATTCTGCTGCTGCGCTTGAGCTAATGCCTGCTCCAATTCACCACTAGTTGTCACAACCTGAAATTTGCGTTCAACTAAAGCCTGCGGACTAAATAACATTACACTTGCTCCAGCAATGCTTGCGACAATAAAACCTACTGCACGCACGCGAATTGATTTTAGTGGCGCTTGATAAGTTTTAGCTAAGTATGAACTAATTAGCTGCCAACACAAAGCTAAGCCTAGTGCAGTTAATAAACCATTACTAATATTTGATGAAACAACTTTACTTAACATATAGATTGCCATTAGCAACATCAAATAACCAAGGAAGTATTTGACTGTAATCATCCAATTGCCACTTTTTGGCAGAAATTTCTTACCCATTACTGCGATAATCAGAAGTGGGATACCACTACCTAATCCCAAAGCAAATAATGCTGAACCACCCAAGAAGCGATCACCAGTGGTGCTGATATAGATTAGTGCTCCTGCTAATGGTGCTGTCACACAAGGTGAGAGGATTAAATTAGAGACACCGCCAATAACGAAAGCACTCAATAAAGAACGTTGATTGCGTTTATTCATAACTTGATTTAATTTATTTTGGATACCAGAAGGTAATTGTAGATTGAACGCACCAAACATCGATAACGCAAAAACAAAAAATAAGATACTGAGTGTAATACTTAGCCAACTAGCCTGTAAAAATGAGCTCAAACTATAGCCTAAACTAGCCGCAACTACTCCAGCAACAGCATAAGTAAGTGCACCACCCAAAATGTAGCTCAACGCCAAACTAAAACTTCGTTTGGTGCTTACATTTTGTCCCGAGATAACCCCAATTAGAACAGGTAACAAAGGAAATACACATGGAGTAAATGCAATGAGCAGCCCAAGCATAAAAAAGCCAGCAATAACTAAAACCTGATTCGCAGCAAACAAGGCGCTAATTGTATTAGAGTCTACTTCGCCACTAAACACTTTACTCCAGAAACTTTGTTCCGTTGTAGAGGCGTCATTTATCTTGCTAGTGTCCATCTGCGATTGCGTATTATTAGCAGCTAATTCAGGATGATCTAAATCCAACTCCTGCACCACTTGCTGTTCAGGAAAGCATAAATCTAAACCTTTGCACCCCTGAAAATTAATCTGAGCTTTAAGTTTACCATCACCACGCTTTAAAATTGGAACTCTAATTGCGACCTTACCCTCATAAACTTTAAATGTACCTAAATCAGGAGTTTTCATTAGTACTGGATCGGGCCACACCGGCTCTCCCAAAACTACTGAGCTATCCGAGGCACTCTGGATTTTGATTTTATTTTGATAAAGATGGTATTCTGGAGCAATATTAAACTTAACCCATAGTGCATTTTTTTCACCAGCACTATCTAATTTAACCTGAAAGGCTTGCCACGATGGTAAATAATCCACAGCAAAAGCTAGCTTAACCATCAAAAAAAGTAAAAATAATACTCGCTTTAACATCTTAAATCCTATGCATACTGTAACAGATTCGAAATATATTACACTACATTTCGTTTATGAATATTCCAAGTAATAGCAAAAAAGAATGCAGCTAACACACTTGATGCAATTAACATAATAAATCCGCTATCCCAACCATAATTTTGTACTAAATAGCCCATCAATGCTTCTGCACCCATGGTTCCAAAGAAATAACCAAATAAACCAGTAAATCCAGCCGCAGTTCCACCAGCTTTTTTAGGTACTAAATCAAGTGCAGCAACCCCAATTAACATTACTGGACCATAGATAGAAAATCCAATTACCCCCAATGAAATTACTGTTACCCACTGATTGCTAGATTGCCAATAAACCACCAAACCAAGAAAGATAATTATCATTGATAAAAACCCCAATGGTGAACGTCGTCCAGCAAAATATTTATCTGATAGCCACCCGATAATTATTGTACCTGGAATTGCGGCTAATTCAAAGAACGCAAATCCCATATTGCTATAAACATTGCTGAAATGTTTAACTTTACTTAAATAGGTTGGTGCCCAGTTAAGTACACCATAACGCACACAATATACAAAGACATTGGCAATTGCCATAAACCAGACATTTTTGTTATTTAATACATAATCAAACATGATCTGTTTGGTGGTCATTTCTTGTTCACGATCAACTAAATCATGTTCGACTTCCGCCAAAGGATAATCATTGCGATAAACCTCAATCGGCGGTAAGCCAACTGACTGTGGCACGTCACGCCCAAAAATTAAGACTAACATTGAAAAAACAATTGCACAAATTGCTGGTAAATAAAATAAACCACTCCAACTACCAAACGCCCAAACCCCAATGGCAACTATCAATGGTAATAACCCAGCACCTACATTATGCGCGGTATTCCAAATTGACATCTTGGTGCCACGTTCAGAATCAGAAAACCAATGGGTCATAATTCGACCACAAGGCGGCCACCCCATCCCCTGAACCCAACCATTCATTAGCATCAGCAAAAATAATCCGCTAAAGCTAAGTGTTCCTGGCACAAGCAAGTTTACCAAAGCCGAAAGAAACAAGCCTAAGGCTAAAAAATAACGCGGGTTACTTCGATCTGAAACATTTCCCATAATAAACTTACTCAAGCCATAGGTAACTGCCAAAGCTGAGCCAAGATAACCGACTTGCGCCATGGTAAAACCATCTTTGAGAAAATAGGGTTTTGCCAGAGCCAAAGTACTGCGCACAAAATAATACGCCATATAGCCCAAATAGGCGGTTAGAAACAATTGTAGGCGATATCGACGATAACTTGGGTCAATTTGACTCTCAGGAAGTGGTGTCACAAATTTAGCTGGCTTGAGAAACCCAATCATAGAATATCCCTATTAAATTAATTCTTGATGGGTTATTGTAGCAGAAAAGCCGCTTACTTTCTAAGTTAATTTGCAGGCATACTCAAACAGATTGGAAATAGTGTTAGGCGATTTACGACGAAGCTTACTAGTTGTAAGTAAAGAGTAAATCAACACCCCAGTATGATGAATCAGTTTGAGGATATTGATTGTGCAGGTGCTTGCGGTAAGTTAAATGACATGTTGGGAGAAAATTTTTCAGGCGCAGAGCTAGTTTGCCGACCGCGAATGACTTGAGTGGTTGATTTCAGCTGACCAGAGTAAACTTTTAACCCACTACTGCTGCTGCGTTTGACAATTATTAAACCAATCAGCGCACTGATTAAGATTACCGCTAGCAAACCCAATGCCACTTGCCGGGTTGTAATAGATAGTGGTTTATCAAATTGGTCATAGTTGGAATTAGACGACATCGCTAATATCTACTTTTTAACAAAGATTAAATCCCATACACCATGCCCAAGTTTCACACCCCGATTTTCAAACTTGGTTAATGGACGATAATCAGGGCGTGGCACATAATCATTACTTATTGACTGATTCGCCAATTGAGAATTAGCTCTCAAGATATCAAGCATCCATGTGGCATACTCTTCCCAGTCAGTTGCCAAATGAATATAGCCACCAGATTTAAGTTTTTGACAAAGTAGATTCACAAATTCTGATTGAATAATTCGACGTTTGTGATGGCGCTTTTTATGCCACGGATCAGGAAAATAAATATGAAAGCCACTGATTGAATTATCTACCAACATATTACGCAAAACTTCAACCGCATCATGACGAATCACTCGTAGATTACGGACATTATTATCACGCATCTGCATTAGCAATGAACCGACCCCCGGCAAATGTACTTCAATACCCAGATAGTCATTTTCAGAATTATTTTGAGCGATTTGCCAAGTAGCATTTCCCATCCCAAAACCAATTTCAACTATCTTAGGATTATCACGCCCAAAAGCGCTTGCCAAGTCTAATTTCTCACCAGTATATTGCAAACCATAAACAGGCATTAGCTCTTCAATTGCACGTTGTTGCCCTTGGGTAATTTTTCCCTGACGCAAGACAAAACTTTTTATTTCTCGATGTAAAGTTTGTTCGTTTTCCATTATTTTAAATTCCAAAACCTAAAAATCAAATTCTAAATTCTCACCAACTTGTGGCATTTTTTTAACGTTACGTTTACGCTTAGACTTACGTCGCTTGCTTTTCTTCTTTGGCTCGGCAGGAGCTAGATCAACCAATTCAATCATCAAATCAGTCTTATCATCATCAGCTGAAGCCATAAAGTTATCCCACCAAGCAAATATCTGCGGATCAACCTGCAAGAAATCATTGCGCATGGTAAACAAATGCCATGCCTGACGAAAACGATTATGATTCAGTAAATGATCCAATTTTGCTACGCTTGGTGCATCAAATTCAATTTGCAGCATCCACATATCGCGCATTGCCGTGTAGAGGTTGCGTGTAACGCCACTATTAAAAATAACCGTTTTATTCCGTGCAATTGCATCCATCAACGCCTGTTTGGCATGAACGCCTTGTTTTAACTCTTGCTGCCAGCTTTGATAAATCGCTGACCAAATCAAACCAGCTAAAATAAACACCAGTGAAACATCTTCACCGCTAGCAATCCGCAAATCAGTTTTTTCCAATACCTTATACGCAAAATCATCATGTGATTTATGAAAAAACAAGCGATCAAACAAAGGAAATACCCGCCGCGGTAAATTTAATTCTGCTAACTCGCGTACTACATTTAAAGCATTGCCAGAGAGCAAAATCTTGAGCATTTCTTCAAACAAACGCCCTTTAGGTTCATTTATTAGCAAATGCTTAGCATTGCGGAAATTAATATAGGTGTGCTCATCAATAGTTAGACCAAGCTTTTCAGAAAGCCTGATTGCCCGTAATACACGCACTGGATCTTCCATATAACGTTCATATGGATTACCAATAATTCGAATAATTCTTTTTTCAATATCCGCCAAACCATCGTGATAATCAATTACCACTTCCGCGACTGGATCATAGTAAAGTGCATTTACCGTAAAATCACGGCGAAAAGCATCTTCATCAATCGTACCATAATTATTATCAACCAAAATTCGCCCATGCTCACTAACGGCATGATCATTAACTTGATTACTGCGATAAGTTGATACTTCCAGGATATGACGCTCGTAGCATGGTTTGCCAATCCGTAAACTGCGCTCTTCATTCAAATGTTCAAAATAGACATGGACGATCTTAAAACGTCGCCCGATTATCATAGAATTTTTACCAAAAATCCGCCGAATTTTTTCTGGTAACGCATCAGTTACTATGTCAAAATCTTTAGGAGTGCGCCCTAGTAATAAATCACGTACCCCTCCGCCAACTACATATGCGGCAAAGCCATGTTGCTGCAATTTTTTAATTAATTGCAGCGCATCCTGATCAAGCATTGTCTGATTAAGTCCAATACTTGGTGCAGAAATAATTTGTTTAGTCATTAAAAATCTTACATAAAAGAATAGAGTAAATTGAAGCAAGTTTAGTTAAATCACTAATACTAGTTGCTTCATTAAGTTGATGAATGCTGGCATTTCTCAGACCAAGCTCGATAATTTCATCACTAACCTCAATTAAAAAACGGCCATCTGAAGTACCACCGTCAGTTTTACAAGCTACATTGACATCACAAACTTCGCGAATACTTTGCCTGCTAAATTCAATTAAACTCCCGACCTTAGTTAAAAAAGGATTGGCAGAATGTTGCCAGTTCAAATCATAGTTTAGTTTATACTTGTCTAAAACAGCCACAACCTCCTGCTTTAAGCTATCTACAGAATGATTAGTATTATAACGAAAATTAAAATTTGTAGATAATTGCCCTGGAATTACATTAGTAACGCCAAGCCCCGAATTTATATTAGCAAATTGTAGACTACTTGCTGGAAAAAACTCATTTCCATTATCCCAAATTTTACTGCTTAGTTCATTCATAGCTGGTGCAAAACTATGAATTGGATTATCACATAAATGAGGATAAGCAATATGCCCCTGTTTGCCGTTAATAACCAAGTTACCAGTTAAAGAGCCACGGCGACCAACTTTAATAGTATCACCGATCACATCAACACAGGAGGGCTCACCAACCACGCAATAATTAAGCTGAATTTGATTCTGTTTTAAATAATCAACCATCAAGATAGTACCATCATGTGCACTACCTTCTTCATCAGAGGTTAGTAAGAGCATGATTTTATATTGACTTAAATCAGTATTTGCAATAAATTGTTCTAAAGCGCGTAAAAATGCAGCAATAGCACCTTTCATATCCGCAACGCCACGCCCAATAATTAAATCACCATCAATATGTAGTTGATATGGGTTAGCATTTATCCATTTTGAAATATCGCCAGGAGGCACAACATCAACATGCCCGGCAAACGCCAAAATTTTATCACCATTACCAATAGTAACAATTAAATTACTGGTTTGATTACGGTTGACATAAATACACTCTGCTCCAAGCTTAGTTACAAAACCTTCAATATACTCTAGACTGCCTGCAGAATTTGGTGTTACCGACTCAAAAGCAACTAAATCTGCTAGCATTTGAATTAATCTATTATCTTCAATCACATTATTTCCCAAATATTTTATAATCACAAAGACCGCCACAATTTTAACACAAAACAACCGCTTCCATTAAGCATCCTCAATAATCGTAAAAATACATACAAAATAAACTTGCAAATGAGAATTATTCTCACTTATAATAACCCCTGAAATAAATAACGTTATTCTGCTGCTAAGCAAACTGAGAAAAATACCATGCAAACAAATCTCATTCCATTATCAAAATTAAATAAAGGTCAAAAAGGCATAGTACGCCAGATTGATGAACAATTACTTCCACATAACGTCGAGCTGGAAGCTGGCGAGCTTGAGCGCCGGATTCTCGAAATCGGGATTATTGAGAACGTCGAATTAAAAGTACTCCATTTCGGACTAATCAACCGTGATCCAATTGCGGTACAGGTTGGTGGAGATGGAAGCACTATTGCAATTCGTAGAAATGAATCAGAAATAATTTTAGTAGAGCCAATTAAATAATCATGCATAGCGAAAAACACTTGAAAGATAAAAACCTACACCATCAACAAGAACACGTAAAGACCTCTCATGTTTCTCATGGGCAAAACTTACGAGTTGCATTGGTTGGTAAGCCTAACTGTGGAAAAACAGCACTATTTAATGCCCTAACAGGTAGCCGTCAAAAAGTAGCAAATTATTCCGGCGTAACCGTTGAAAAAAAACATGGTTATTTCTCAACGCCACAAAACACATTGATTACCTTGGTTGATTTACCTGGGACTTATAGCCTACGCTCACGTAGCCCAGATGAAAAAGTAACCCGTGATGTAGTTTTTAATCAATTTCAGGAAGAGCAATCAGTAGATCTAATCATGGCCGTAATTGATGCAACTAATTTAAGTGGTTGCCTACGTCTTATCTTAGAACTAAAACAAACTGGTATTCCATTGATTATTGCAATGAATATGAGTGATATCGCGCGCTTACGCGGTTATGAATACGATATCAAAAAATTATCGGCAATGCTTGATTGTCCAATTATCGAAACTGCAGCAACTAAAAAAACAGGAATTTATGAGTTAGCTTGTGAATTAGATAAATTTAAACAAGGTACTAATGCTCATGTAAACCAATGGCAGGAGCCAGATCGTGAAATGGTACGTAGCTACCACAAACGAGTTCATGAAATCATTCAAGCAGTAGAAACACGTAAAGGTATGCCATCGGTATGGTCTCATAAAATTGATCAGATTTTACTTCAGCCTGTTTTAGGCTTGATAATTTTGTTAACAATTTTGTTTCTCATGTTTCAGGCGGTATTTAGCTGGGCGACGATTCCACAAGATTGGTTACAAGGACTTTTCGACGCCGCACAAGGCTATGTTGCTGCGCTTGACCCAAATAGTTTTGTCATTAGTTTATTTGCAAATGGAATTATTGCGGGTGTTGGTTCAATCATAGTATTCTTACCACAAATTTTGACTATCTCGCTCTTTATCATTATATTAGAAGATACTGGGTACATGGCGCGAGCAGCATTCCTAATGGATAAGCTGATGGGAGGCGTTGGATTGCACGGACGAGCATTTATTCCACTGCTTTCTAGCTTTGCCTGTGCAATTCCGGGAATTATGGCAACACGCACGATTGAAAACCGTAAAGACCGCTTAGTAACGATTCTAATTGCACCATTGATGACTTGTTCTGCACGCTTACCGATATATACCTTATTAATTGGTGCATTCATTCCGGTTAAAACAGTATGGGGCTTTGCTAATTTACAAGGTTTGGTAATGTTTGGACTATTTGCCGCTGGAATATTTTCAGGTTTAATCATGGCATTTATTTTCAAATTTTTCTTTTTCCGCGGTGATAGACAACCTTTGATTTTGGAATTACCAAGCTACAAACTTCCAAACCCATACAATGTATTGATGGAATTAATCAAACCAGCTAAATCATTCCTTAAGCGTGCTGGTACGATTATCTTGGCAGTAATGATTATAATCTGGTTTTTATCTTCGTTCCCTACACCACCAATTAATGCTACTGCTCCAGCGATTGATTATAGTATTGCCGGAATAGTTGGTAAATTTCTCGAACCTTTATTTGCACCGATTGGTTTCAGTTGGCAAATCGTGGTAGCGCTGATTCCTGGGATGGCTGCTCGTGAAGTAGCAGTATCAGTATTGGCAACCATCTTTGCGCTTAGTGGCAGTGATGATACAGTTCGTCAAAGCCTAGCAGTTATACTACAACACCATTGGAGTATTGCAACAGCTTTATCATTGATTACTTGGTATGTTTTTGCACCACAGTGCATCTCAACTCTAGCAGTTGCTAAACGAGAAACCAATAGCTGGCGCTGGCCGTTAGTAATGTTTGCTTATCAAATGTTACTGGCTTATGGCGCATCGTTTGTAGTTTATCGCATAACATTATCATTCATACATTAAGAGGGGTTTATCTTATGGAGCACATATTTGATATTTCGCTAATCTCGCTAGTTATTTTAGGTGCAGGAGTATACCTTTACCGAACCTTTGCCAACGCGCGCAAAGGGTGCGGAAGTATCTGTTCAGGCTGTAGTGGCAGTTGTGCAACAACTGTTAAAAAATTTAGTTCACCGTCTGAATCTACACAGCCAAAGGTAATTAACATAGTTTCTCGTAATTAAAACTCTGGTTGAAAAACCTTAACCTGCATAAATGATGTATAAATACAACTTGTTTATCTAAATAACTCTGATAATTGTGATATGATTGCAAATGAGAGTTGCTCTCTTTTGTAATCATATCCTCATAGTATTTAATCCTTCGGCGTGAAAGATTGATAAAAAAGACGACCCAGTGTAGGCAAAACTACATAAGAGGTCTTTTTTTAAATCCGACAAAATCCAAGATTTAAAGACGATGAATACATCTAAGGAGTTAAATTAAATGTTAAGTGACAAAGAATTTATTGATAAAATCATCAATGGATTTAGACAATTTGATAATTGTATTGATAACTGGTGTACTCTAGTCCGTGCTGCGGATTTGAACATCATCTATAGTAGCCCATTATACAATAAAGTATTTAATTGCGATAGTTCAATTATCGGGCAACAAGCATTTATTGTCACTAACGAAAAACATTTTGCAGAACAAAACGAGTTTGATAAAGAAAAAATCATCAAGCAACGACAAAAGATTCGCACTTTAGCCGTTACCGAATATAATGGTATAGTTCAGCCTTTTTCACTAGAAAAAACGCCAATAATCAATCCCGAGACCGATAATGTAGTTGGAATTTATTGCTATTATGAAAAATTATCCTTTTCAAGTCTGCAGCTGCAGATTTTACGCTCATTGGATATCTACAAATATTCATACCATATTGATATAGCCAAATACAGATTAACTCAACGTGAAAAAGAAGCGATTTTTTTATTTTTAGCTGGTTTAGGGAGTGAGGACATTGCCTCAATTTTAGCTAAAGTAGAAGGACACAATATAAGTAAAAGCGCAATTGATAGCCTATTTAGGAATCAGCTTTTTGTGAAATTCGAAGTCTATAGCCGCAAAGCACTTTTTGATAAACTTTTACACTTAGGCTTTGATCACTATATCCCACAAACACTTTTAACTAAAGTTGAACTAACTATTCCAGAGTTAATTACCTACTAAAATGTGAGTTTTACAATTCATATTTGCAAATATCTCAACCTTATTCCACTATAAATTTTATAGAAAGGAAATTATCATGATAAGTAAAAAATTCAAAGTATCATTAGCTGTTTTATGTTCGCTGATTACATGTCAAAGTATCTATGCCTATGATTTTAATGGTAAATATACAGGAACAGAAAAAGGTCTTATAGAACTGGAAATTAGCTCTAAACAAGTCCATGCTATTGCTAAATGCTCACCAGTTAACTGCGAGTGGAAAACGAATAAAATTTCAACTCAAAATAACGGCAATACGATGATTATTGAACTAAAACCACTAGAAAGTGATGATAAAACCAGTACATTGTATAGCACAATAGTATTAACGCCAACCAATATACCAAATAAAATTCAAGCATACTTAATTAGTTATCGACAATTTGCTAATCAAACAGAAAGTAATGGCTATAACTCTGCGAGCAGCGCTACAGTTATTTTAACTAAAAATATTCTTGCTACATGACAGAAAATAAAAAAAGCTGACCATATCTTCAAAAATAGGTTAATTTATCGAATTTTCGACCAAGAAAAGATAGATAATGCCTAAAATGAAGATAGATCAGCTAAGTAGTATT
>JACCEA012329346.1_pt1 | contig 38967 bp, 51 predicted proteins | sample 7449851 | NCBI WGS metagenome assembly JACCEA01 (sample SAMN15323453, study PRJNA562643) | freshwater metagenome | isolation source: river surface water | place: USA:Blue River Watershed | collected 2017-08-18 | reverse complement strand
GGGCGGTTCATGGCGTTTCGCCGAGCGCGTTGTTGCTAGCGCGGCGTTGAGCCGACCTAAGTTCCTTTTGCTAAGGAAAATGGTCGGGGTGGAGAGATTCGAACTCTCGGCCTCTACGTCCCGAACGGTGGTTAGCTCCTCACATTATCAAGAAGTTACGCACTAGTTGCCAACAACGATTCTAAACGCGACAACTGCCTCGGGCTTGTATGGCTATTACAGGTGTTTTACCTAAGGGGATATGCGTAGAACGTCGCCGCAAGATCGCGAGGCTTTTATTGCCATTTTGATCAGTCACCTCAGCCCGGAGCAGGCTGCTAACGCTTTGGCAGATTGGAGGTCTTACCTCGCTCGGCCAGCGCAGCCAGCGCAGTCGCCGCTCGCTCTAGGACAGGATCCGAAGGTGGTCCTTCTTCGAGCATCATAGGTGCCGGTCTCACTGCTCGCAGGTAGGCGGTGAGGAAGAGCTGCAGCACCTTACGCTGGTCGAGATCCGCCCTCGATTCGAGCGCGGCTCGCATGTCCTCCGCGGCGAGCGGATCCAGCTGCTCGATGAGGGAGACCAGGATCTGGCGATCAGCGACCGGATTGGCCACGATGCCGTCGAGATCCGCGGTCACCAGATCCCGGACGTAAGCCGAGAAATTTGTCGCGGCGATGGGGCGAGCCGCCTTCGCCCGATCAAGCAGCGACTGCTCAATGCTAAGCCCTTGGCGGGCCATTTTGCCGCCCTCGGTTTTACTCTGCTTTTTCGGTAGTTGGCCCACGGCGGGACTTTGCGCGGTTGTGCTACATCGTGCTACCTTTTTTGATTGCTACGCGTGCTACTCGTGCTACGCGTAGCACACATGGACGAGATCAAGAGAGAGCGTTTCGGGGTTTCGATGCCGGCCCACCTGGTGGAGGCAATCGACGGGCACGTGGCGACCACGAGCGACGCCAGCCGCTCCGCTTATTTCCAGCGGCTGGCCGAAGATGATTTGCGCAAGGCCGGAAAGCACCCCGCCGAGAAAGACACCATCGCGATCGAGCTGGCGAAGGCCGTCGCTCAGCATGGGCCCGATCGAGTAGCCACCGCCCTCCGCAACCTTAACGAGGCCGCCTATGCCGAGGAGGGCGCATGATCACCCTGGCGCCCCAGCATCCCGCCCGGCTCGCCCTCGGCGCCGCCCGCGTCGCCACCGGGCAGGCCGAGAGTGTGGTGATCCGCAGCATCTGTGAGGACGCCGTCCGCTACTCCGCGCAGTCCCGCGATCTCACCGCCGAGATCGCCACCGATGCCCACTACCTTCTCGAGCGCATGGCTGCCGCCGCGGCCGACGGGAAGGTGACCGTGGAGGAGATCACCGAGCTACGCGCTCTTGCTGGTGAGATCGAGGCCGAGGCGACGACCGGCCGCATCCTTTCCCACGCCGGATGACCGGCGCCCCGACCAAGCAACCGACCAAACGCCCATGAGCACCACGGCCATCCACCACACTACGCGTCGCGATCTGGCGCAGACCCATCCCATCCGCCTCCTCCCGAAGCACGGCGAAAGCATTGAGAACTCTGAGTTTTATCCGCGTTTCCATGATAGCTTCGGCAACGAGGGCTTTCGGGTGGAGCACTCTGTTATGGTGGACGACGGCGTTGTCCAGGTGGTCGCCGACCCTGCCAACGGCCATACGGAATGGCTCTGGTTCCGCGAGGATGGACGCGTGGAGTATACGCGCTCGGGGTGGGGTAGCATCGGCTACGCCCTGCAAGACGCGCTCAACCATGCCTACGCGCATTGGAACCGAAAGCGCTGAGGCGCCCCCTTTTTGGCCCGCACCACTAGGGGAATCACCCACGGAACGTATCCGCACCGCACCTACCATGTCGCCGGAAATCCACACCCTCCCGCCGCTCAACGACCATCAGGTCAAGACGCTGGCCGTCCTCCTCCGTCGCGCGATCGCGAACAGCCAGCTCGCCCTCCACGAGCAGGATCTCGGTCCTGACGGCAAAGAGACCGAGCAGGGTATCAGCATCGTGGCCGAGGATTGGGCGGTGGATCCCGACGAGATCACGTTCGACGACGGCACGCCGGCCCGCTTCGGCATCCATCTCTACGTCGCCTCCGCCGATCTCGACCGTCTCTGCGGCAGCGAGACCTGAAGCCATGGTCGCCACGCGCATCCACCACGGTCTCGCGCTGCCCGCCCTGCCGGCTACGCAGGCGCAGTCCGTCCTCGAGCTCGAGGCCGAGGCCTGCCTGCCGCGCGGCTACCGGCTCGCCGAGGGGCTGCGCCTGATCCGCACCGCGGATGGTGCGGACATGGGCGTGATGGCGTCGGTGGACTTCGCCTGCCGCCACGCATCGGTGCTCGCCCGGATGGAGGCGCAGCGCGCCGCACAGCAGGAGGTCTCCGGATGAGCGCCGAGTGGATCGAGCTGCCCGAGCTGCTCCGCCGCGCGCCGAACTTTTCGGAGCGCACGATCGAGCGCCTGATCGCCGCCAAGCAGATCACCTGCAGGCAGCGGAAAAAGGGCTGCAAGCGCGCGTTTAACTGGGCCGTCGTCGAGCGCGAACTGGCCCTCCTCGATACCACCACCGGGCGCCCGCCCCTCGCCGCCGCGGCTCGCGCCGGTGGTGGTAGTCCCCAGCTCGTGCAGCTGCTGACGGAGGCCGAGGCCTTCGTCGATCGCCTCCGCCAAATCGTCGGAAAGACCACCGCCTAAATTTCCTCAGCCCCCGCCACCCCATGACTTCTCGCACCCTCGAAATCCTGATCGGCACGCACATCGAGAATCCCGCCGCGCTGCCGGAGCGCGGGCGCCCGCCGCTGATGAAGCGGATGTGCGGCCGCTGCGATCTCGTCCTCGGCTGGGTCATCTGCGTGCCGGCGCAGGCCGGCAAGATCACCACCGGGCTCTGCACCGCCTGCGCCGCCCTCGCGAGCAAGGAGATGGATGCACTGTCTGCCGACGAGGAGGAGCTGGCCCGGCTCCGCGCGAAGATGGAGCGCGGCGAAGCGTTGACCAATGCCGAGCGATGCCGGCGCTGAAATTTCCCCTGCCAAAATCATGAGCACCGCCACCCCCACCGCGCCCGTCTCGGGCTTGTCCGTGCAGGCCGTCGCGAAGGCGACGGGCCTTGACCGCACCGCGATCTACCGTGCCGCCCAGGAGGCCCAGCTCGGCTCGCCGGCGCACTTTCGCTATGCCGCCACCGAGATCGTCTACACCGCCCAGGGGCTCCATCAGCTCGCCGAGGGCCTCGAGCGTCTGGGCCACGACGTGGCCGCGCACATGCTCCGGAATCTGCTCGGCCGCGCGCGGCAGGAGGCCGCGGTGCAGGAGCGGGTGACGTCGCCGAGCGCGCCCGCGCTCGAGTCGTGGCTCAGCCGTTTCGAGCGTCAGCAGGAGGAGGCCGCAGCATGATCTCCCAAGCGGCAAAAAACTCCGTCTTCCGCCATGTCGGTCGCAGCGAGGATATGGGCAACCTGGTGGATCGCATCATCGAAAAATATTATCCCGGCGGGATGGCCGCGATCCTTTCGGAGAGGGCTGCGAATCGTCTGCCGGCTTCGCAGGCGCGTGCGGCTTTGCGCCGCCATGCCGCCACTTCCTTGGCCAAGACGATCTCTTCGCCCAAGATGAAGCGGGAGCCTCTCACGGCGGCGAAGAAAGAGAAGATAGTCGCCACCTACGCGGTGCTCCGCTCCAGCTCGGCGGTGGCCCGGGCGCTGAACTGCGGCATGGGCCATGTCTACAAGACGCTCAAGGAGGCGCGGATGCTGCCCGCCCGAGGAAAGGTCGCCGCGTGAAGCCCCCGCTCTTCACGACGATCACGCCGGAGCATTGGCGCCACGCCTTGCCGGCGGCGCGTGCCCGCCGCCGTGAACGTCGCGAGGAGCTCGCGCGCCAGATCCGCGCGGCCGAGCAGGCGCTGCGAAAGAAGGAGGCCCGCCGATGATCCACCACGAGCTGGGGCATGCCTACGTGCCGACGGAGGACGGGCACGAGGCGGTCGAGATGCGCACACCGCTGGACTTTCTCCTCGGGGCCGAGCTGATCGGCGACGACGAGACCGCCGCGGTGCGCGTCGAGGCCGTGCGCGATTTCCACGCGTGGGTCTGCGAGCGCGATCCGCATCCGCGCCACGTGGCGCGCCGTCTCGTCTGCGCCAGCCTACACTTTTGTCCGGGCGCCGTCGCCGGGCTCTCCCCGGCGGAGGCGCAAGCGGTGCGGAGCGAAGACTTCGAAATCCAGCAGCGCTGCGTCATGCGCGTGCTCCTCGGGCGGCCTCGCGCCGGCGCCCGCATGGTCGCCGCGCATGCCGAGGCGATCCACCAGACCCTCGCCAAGGCGCACCACCGACGCGGACGCACCGCGCTGCGCCTGGCGCCGAGCATGGAGCGGTCGGTGGACGTGCTGCTCGGCGAGGACGCAGGCCCGGAGGAGCGCGCGATCCGGCGCGAGACCCTGCGCGGCTGGCTGCGCCCGATGTGGCGCGCGGGCTCGCTCGGCGAGGCGCTGAAGGCCTTCTACGCCATCACCCGCAAGATCAAGCCGGAGCTGATCCTCAACATGACGAGCGAGGAGGTGGCCTCTTTTTTCGACCAGACGCGGGCCGCCGCGATCGAGCGCGAGCACCGCCTGATCAATCTGCCGCTCGAGCGGCACACGGGCCGTCACGTCACGCTGCTCGGCCAGCGCAGCACCCTCGCCCGCGCCGCCTACGCCGGCGCCCAGAAGGGCAACACCCACCGCGCGGACAGCGTCCGCCTCGCCGCCTGATTTTCTCCATGCAATTCCCGAACACACCCGAGACGCGCACCACCGAAGCGATAATGGAAAGGCTCAAGGCTGCTTTCCCCGAGTGGACCACCGCCGAGTATAACCGAGCTTTCTCAGCGGTTTATGACGTCCTCACGAAGGACGCGCCCGCGCCTTTGCCTTCTTCGCTGGACGAGATTCCGCCGCAGCAACCCAAGGGTTCGCTGGGAGGTGCGACCCTACTCGCTCAGATGCGCCGACTTTAACCACCCGCCCACCATGACCGCCATCGCCGCCACTCCCGTGCAATCGCTCCGCGTCGCGGACCTGCACACCACCCTCTTCAACCCGCGCTCGCCCGACGTCGCCAAGGCCGCGGGCCTGCCCGTCTCCGAGGCCTTTTCCGAGGCCAAGCTCCGCGCCCTGGGCGCGAGCATCGCCTCGCCCACCGGCCAGCTTGAGGCGATCCTCGTGCGCCCGCACCCGACCATCGCCGGCGCTTTCCAGATCGCCGACGGCGAGCGCCGCTACCGCGCCGCCGTCCTCTGCGGGATCGAGCAGCTCGCCGCCAAGGTGCGCGAGCTCACCGACGCCGAGATGGTCGAGATCGCCCTCGCCCACGGCACGGGCGACCACGTGGAGAGCCTCACCGCGATCGAGGAGGCGGCCGGCTACCGCACCCTTAAGGGGCTGCGCGCGTTCTCCGACCGCCAGCTCGCGGACCACCTGCGCCGTCCCGTGCAATACGTGACGCGCCGCCTCGCCCTGCTCGAGCTGCCGGTCAACTCCGCGAAGGCGCTGCAGGAGGGCCGTCTGCCCGCGATGACCGCCTACCTGATCGCCAGCATCCCCGGCGAGGCCGAGCGGCTCGAGGCGGAAAAGAGCATCCTGAAGAGCGAGATCCACGGCGGGGTGATGAGCTACCGCGCCGCCAGCGAATACATCGCCGACAAGATCTGCCGCCCGCTGAAGGCGCCGGCCTTCGACATGAAGGACGCCACGCTCCTCCCCGAGGCCGGCGCATGCACCGGGTGCCGCTTCCGCGCCGGCAACAATCCCGAGGAATACGGCCACGTCGTCGACCCGGAGAAGGGCGGCGGCACGGACAAGTGCATGCACCCGGCCTGCTACCGGAAAAAGGAGGAGGCGCACCGCGCCCGCGTCGTCACGAAGGTCGCGGTCGACGGCAAGCAGGCGCTCAGCCCCGAGGACAATGCCCGGGCCTTCCCGCCCGACGAGCGCGGCCTGCACTACTCGAGCGAGTTCGTGCCCTACGAGCAGCGGCCCACGCCCGACCTCCTGAAGAAAGAGGTGGCCCCCTCCTCCGCCCCGACCTGGCGCGAGATCGTGGAGGGCGGCGAGGCGAAGGTGCAGATCTACGTGGGCGTCCATCAGGACGGCCACGCCGTCGACCTCGTGAAGCGCCACGAAGCCATCGCCGCGGCCGACGTGAACGAGCGCCGGATCTTCGCCGACACCGAGGTGAAGCGCGCGGCGGAAAAGCTCGAGCGCGGCGACAGCATCGCCGCCGCCGACCGCGCCGCGCAGCACGAGACGCGCGAGCGCGATCTCGCCGCCCAGAGCCGCGCCGCCCAGGAGAAGGCCGAGGCGGACGCCCGGAAGAAGGCGGAGAAAGCCCAGAAGAAAAAAGACAAGGCCTCGCGCGCTCTGCTCGCCGAGCTCTTCGACAAGCTCCGCGCGGAGGATGAGCGGCAGCATCCCATCTGGCGCGGCTACCCGGCGCAGTCCCTCCTCTTTGAGACGCTGCGCGATGCCCTCACTGCGGAGGAGACCGCCTTCGTCGTCGCCACCTGTGATCCCGAGGCGGGGGAAGATGAGCAAACCCGAGCCGGACTTAACGACCTTTCGAGCCGACTCCCGCTGGACCACCTCGCCGCGCTCAACCTCGTGCTCGCGCTCGCGCCCCGTTGGCGTGCCCAGGGCGCCGAGGGTGAGCTGGCGAAAGAGTGGTCGCGCAAGATCCTCGCCGGCCTCGGGGAAGCCGCCCCGGTCGTGGCGGTCCCGGAAGAATCCGCCGCGACCGAAGAGGAGCAGCCCGCCGCGCCCGCCTTTCGCGAGAATCAGATCGTCGAGTGGGGCCGAGGCCACGTCGCCGGCTTCTGGGGCTGGTGGTATCCCGCCGCCGATGCGCAAAAGCTCACCGGTGAGACGTTCGCCGCCGATCAGCCGGGCCGCGGACAGAGCTGCGTGGTCCGCCTTCAGGACGGCGTTCTGCTTATCAATCTCATCGCGACCGCGGCGCTCCGCCCGGTCGACGAGTGGCAGGCCGACAGCGACTACCCCGGTTGCCCTCAGGCCGCTCTCGATGCCGCCAAGAACCCGCTGCCTCCCGAGCCAGCCGACCACGGCGTCGGCGTAGCGGACCGCGCGCGCCGGACCCGCGCGCGCAAGCGCGCCGAGCGCGAGGGCGACCAGCGTCCCGCCACCATCCCCGTCTCGCCCGAAGAGGCCGCTAAGCTCGCCGAGATCGTGAAGGCCGACGCGGCAGGCATGCCGATCCCGGAGATCGCGCGCGCCTATGGGATGCAGATCGAGGACGTCGTCGGCGCCCTCGGCACCGAGCCCGACGAAGTCACCGCGCGTGCCGCCCTCGAGGCTGCGTGGGAAGCGGTCATGGATCCGACCATCGGCGCCTCCGTGCGCCGCACCATCATGGCGAAATACGCCAAGCGGGTGAGCGGCGAGGCGAAGTTCGAGGCCGAGCTCACGCCCACGGAAATCATGAAGGTGGTCGCCATCCTCCGAAAGGCGGAGGAGGGCAAGAAGGCGGGCCGCAAGGCCACGCCGGCCGCCGCGACCGAACCCGAACAGGAGGCCGCGTAACATGGTCATGCTCGCCCATCCCCCGAAGTTCTTCGAGCGCGAGTCGGTCCGCCACGTCCTCTGGCAGATCACGCTCGTCGACCAGCTGCTCGAGACCACGCGCCGCCTGCTGCTCGGCGCCGTCGATAACGCGACCAAGGCCAAGGCGCGCGAACAGATCAACCTGCTGCTCGACCGCCGCCTCGAGCTGATGCGCCACCGCGACGCCCTCGCCGCCGAGAAAGGCCAGCCGTGAGCACCACCACCGTCGTCCCCTGTGGCTGCTGCAAGCTCATCGTCGAGCCTGCGGTGGCCTTCTTCGACACGGAGCTGCAGGCCCACGTCTGCGACGACTGCCGCCACCACCTGCGGGTGGCCAAGGCGGAGTGCAGCCGCTCCTGGTCAACGCCCTCGGGCGGCCTGCCCTCCATGCCGATCGGCATCCGCGGCGTCTACCACGGGGTGGACGCCGGCGACAACCTCCCCACTCCCCCGGCCCAGCCGGAAACCACGTAACCAATCAGCCACTACCCGCCATGAGCGACCAACCCAAACGCATCCTCGTCATCTACCACAGCGCCGACTTTGACGGCATCTTCTCGCGGGAGATCGCCCGCCTGCACTTCGGCGACAACGCCGACTACCTCGGCTGGAACTACGGCGACGCCGTCCCCGTCGTGCCGCCGGAGATCGAGCAGCTCTACATGATCGACATCAGCGTCAAGGGCCTGATGGACCACCCGAAGCTGATCTGGATCGATCACCACAAGACGGCGATGGAGGAGTTCCCCGCCACCATTCCCGGCTACCGTATCGAGGGCGTGGCGGCCTGCCGCCTGGCGTGGCAATGGTTCAGCCCCAACCGGCCGCATTGGGGCGGTGATCTGCCGACGAAGGAAGACTTCGTCGAGCGTCGCGTCCACGAGCCGCTCGCCGTCCGCCTCGCCGGCGAATATGACGTGTGGGACCACCGCGATCCGCACGCCGTGCTTTTCCAGCACGGGCTGCGCTCGCAGGACATTCACTGGCTGCTGCTGCTATGCACGGATGAGGATGCGGAGAACTACGTCGGGCGCCTGCTGCAGGGTGGCGAATACCTCGCCTACGCCGCCAAGGAAGGAGACGCCAAGCGCATCAAGAAGAGCGGCTTTGACCTGAAGTGGGAGGGTCTCACTTTCCTAGCGGTCAACGGCGGCGGAAACTCGATCTCCTTCGCGGCCGGCGTCCGCTCGCACCACGATGGTCTGCTAGCCTTCCGGTGGGAGCGCGACAAGTGGCGCGTCTCCCTCTACGGCACCCCATCGCGCCCCGACCTTGACCTCTCCGCTATCGCCAAACGCCACGGCGGCGGAGGCCACCGCCAGGCCTGCGGCTTCGAATGCAAACGGCTCCCATTCCTCGGCCACGAGCAGATGCTTGCCAATGCACTTCGCTTCTCCGTCCGAACGCTAGCCCGGGCTGAACAGGTGCTGACCGACGCGGAGATGAACGCCACCGCCGCGTTGGTGCATTGCGAGGCCGCGCAGGCCCGCCGGGCGCTCGAGATAGCTGGCGAAACCAACGAAGGAGCCTGAGCCATGGGCGAGAATACGAAAATCCAGTGGGCTACCCACACCCTCAACTTTTGGGAGGGATGCACCAAGGTCTCCGAAGGCTGCGCGCATTGCTACGCCGCCGATCGCGACTCCCGGTTCCACGCCGGCGCACATTGGGGGCCGGGTGCCCCGCGTCGCCTGACGTCAGTCTCGAATTGGGCGCAGGCAGGGAAGTGGAACCGCGAGGCCCTCGCCACCGGCGTCCGCCCGCGCATCTTCGTCAACAGCCTCTCCGACATCTTCGATCCGGAGGTCCCCACCGAGTGGCGGCGGAAGGCATTGGACGTCATCTGGGAGAACCAAGCGTGCGACTTCCTTCTCGTCACCAAGCGTCCCGAGCTGGCCTTCGACCTGATCCACGAGGCCGGCTATTTTGACCGGTGGTGTCCAACGGTCACCCCGAAAAACATCTGGATGGGCGTGACCTGCGAGAATCAACAGCGGGCGAACGAACGCATGATGCCGCTCGACGACATCCCGGCCGCGGTAAAGTTCGTCAGTGCAGAGCCGATGCTAAGCCCGATCGACTTCTACGAGGCCTGCTACGGCGGCAAGCTGCGCTTTGGGGAGCAGCACGAGAAAGATGTCCTTTTCTTCGACTGGTTGATTTGCGGCGGCGAGAGCGGTCGCGATGCGCGCGCGTTCAACGTCGCCTGGGCGCGCAGCCTGCGCGCCCAGTGCAAGGCCGGAGGGGTGGCCTTCTTCATGAAGCAGCTCGGCGCCGATCCCTACTTCATGAGAACGGACATGCCGGGCGGGTCGTTGTCGAACGTGCGCTTTCCGCTCGAACTCGCGGACAAAAAGGGCGGGGACATGGAGGAGTGGCCGGCGGATCTACGCGTCCGCGAACTGCCGGAGGTCGCCCGATGAGACTCATGAGCTTTAGCCTCACCACCGCCCAGATGCGCGAGAAGACGAAGACCGTCACGCGCCGGCTCGGGTGGACCCACCTCAAGACCGGAGACCGCGTCGCGGCGTGCGAGAAGGTCATGGGCCGCCGCCACGGCGAGCCGCTCGTCCGCATCGGCGAGATCGAGGTCGTCGACGTGCGTCGCGAGCCGCTCGAGGTGCTCACCACTTCGGCGGCCTACGGCGAGCGCGAGGTGCTCGCCGAGGGTTTCCCCGAGATGACGCCGGCCGAGTTTGTCGCGATGTTCTGCCGCACCCACAAGGCGCCGCCGTCCGCCAAGGGGCGGAAGCCGCAGCCCTGCACGCCCGCCACGGTCGTCACCCGGATCCAGTTCCGCCACGTCTGATGCCCCCGACCGGTCCCACTCCCGTCACCTCGAAGCAGAGGCGCATGCTGGCCTTCTTCGGCTGCGCCGCGAAAGATGCCGCCGAGGCGCACCGCATCATCGCGGAGCGTCTCGCGGATCCGGTCGACGGCCGGCGCTGGCTGCTCGAGCGGGCGCGGATGGTGCTGGCGAAGTGCCCGGACCTGCGCCGCTCGCCGACGGATCCGCAGGACTCGCACGCCGAGCTCTTCCGCGCCGCCGCCGCGCTCGTCCACGGCTTCGCGCTCGAGGACCACGAGGCCCGGCCGCTCCTGCGCGAATACGCCAACCGCAGCGACCAGCCGTGGAGCGACCACGAGGTGGATTACAAGCTGAAGTCGGCCCGCAACGCCTCCCACAAAGAGCCGCGCGGTCACATGATCGGCGAGCAGTCCACGCCGGCTCCCGCGCGGGCGGATACGAAGCAGGCGCCCAAAGAGGAGCCGAAGCCGCGCCCGCAGAAGGTCACCTACGATCCGGCGAAGCTCCGCACGCTCTCCGAGAAGTGGCGCGAGGTGGTCAACCTGCCCTGGCTGGCGGATCGCTCGGCGATCGATCCGGCGCTGGTGACGAGCGCCGACTTCCTCCGCGCCCTTTATCCGGCGGGGGAGAAAATCCTCACCTTCGACGTCTTCAAAAGCCAGGGGCAAGCGCTCTGGCCGGCGGAGCCGCCGCCGGCGGCCGGCCCAGATGGCGTCTGGTTCCTGCCCCAGCCGGTCACCGGCGAGACGCTGCCCAATCCGCGCACCGGCAAGATGAGCCGGCGTAGCGAGGAGAGCGTGGTGGAGTTTCGCTACCTCGTCCTCGAGAGCGACCAGGCGGAGCCGCGCGACTGGCTCGGATTCCTCGTCCGTCTGCCGCTGAAGATCGAGGCCATCTACACGAGCGCGGGGCGGAGCATCCACGCCCTCGTCCGGGTGAACTGCGTGAGCAAGGCGCAGTTTGACGCCTTCAAGGCGAGGCTCGCGCCCATGCTGAATCTACTGCGCCTCGGGGGCGTGGATGACGCGGTGTTTTCCTGCGTGCGTCTCACCCGCCTGCCCGGCGCCTACCGGGCGGGGAAGCTCCAAAAGCTCCTCTACCTGCGCCCCGGCGCCTCGGCGCGGCCGATCTGCGATCTGCCTCCGGTGCGCGACGTGGTCGCCTACTGGCGCGGGCTGGCGGCGCCGGGCCCGGCCGATTCCGACGAGACCGGAGCCGGCGCGCGCCAGATCCGCGCCGCCCTCGAATACTACGCGCGGACCAGCCGTCCGATGCGCGAATCCCTTCACCACTTTAACCAGGCCTGCCGCGATGCGGGCTTTGACTGCGACCAAACCGAGCGATGATCGACCATGCCAGCAACGACCAAGCGGCAAATTCTCCCGACGGCGACGACGACCAAGTCGCCGCCGCCAACGCCTTCGCGCGCGCCGAGGGCGGGGCGCTGGTAGAGCCTCCCGCCGACCAATCCGCTCCGCCGGCCGGAGCCAAGGCCCCGCAGCCCCCGCCCCCGGTGCCCGGCGTGGAGGGCGATCTCGGCGCCGGCGTCGGCACGCGCGCCACCGAGCCGGCCGCGCTCGATGCGCTCTACGTGCGCCTGCCGAGCGTCGGCTGGGGCGCGCATCGCTTTTACGCCGAGATCGGCGCGCGGTTGCGCGACAAAAACATCTTCCGCGTCGGCCGCGAGGTGGTCGTGGTGGATGACGAGACGGGCGCCCATCAGCCGATGACGGCCAACTGGTTCACGAGCTACGTTAACAAGTTCATGATTCCCGCGCAGTTTAAGTGGAACGGCGACACCTTCCGCTGGGACAAAAAGGAGGCGACGATGAAGAAGGACCACGCCGCCGGTTGCCTCGAGTCGGACCAATTCCTCCAGCATATCCGCCGCCTCGCCCGCGTGAACACGGAGCGCATGCCCGTCCTGCGCGCCGATGGGCGGCTCGACCTGCTGAAGCCCGGATACGATGCCGAGACGCGGACCTACACCCTGCCGGGTGCGCTTCAAATAAACGAGGATCTCCCGCTCTCCGAGGCCATCGCCATCTACAATAATCTCGTGAAGGAGTTCCCCTTCGGCGACTACAAGGAAGACACCGACGCCAACCGGGAGAAGGGCGTGGTCGGGAAGAGTCGGTCGATGGCGGTCCACCTGGTCAACATGGTGAGCCTTTACGCGCAGGGCCTCCTCAGCCCGCTCAACAAGCGGCTCCACTTCGTCTACGTCGCGAACTCGCAGCGTAGTGGGAAAACACTACTCGCTCAGGCGGCCATCGTGCCGATCTTCGGCGCGGTCAAAACCAAGTCGCTCCCCAAGGATGACGCCGAGCTGCGAAAGATGCTCGCGACGGCGGCGTTTCAGAACAAGCCCTACCTCTTCCTCGACAACCTAGAGGGCATGCTGAGGAGCCCGGCGCTGGACGCCTTCATGACGTCATCCACCTACTCGGACCGCGTCTTCCAGGCGCAGGTCGACATGGATGCGGAGAAGCAGACCGTGGTCATCATCACCGGCAACAACCTCGCGCTCTCGACCGACATCGCGAATCGCACCCTGCGCTGCCAGCTCTACACCGAGGAGGCCGACACGCAGGGGCGGAAGATCCAGCACGAGTTCGACGAGGACTACCTCGCGCGGCCGGCGGTGCGCCGCGACCTCCTGAGCGCGCTCTGGGCCCTCGTGCGCGAGTGGAACGCCGCCGGCCGGCCGACCACGCGCAAGCTCGGCGGCCGCGTCCTCAAAGGCTTCGAGCCCTGGTGCGATCGCTTCGGCGGCATCGTCATGAGCGCGGGCTTCGTCGATCCCTGCGAGGCCCCGCCGACGGACGACTTCAGCGGCGACACCGAGGGCGCGGACATGGAGACGCTGGTGAAGGCGCTGGTCTACTTCATGGATCACAAGCCGAACCACGACGGCGGCTTCGGCGTGCGCGAGCACGAGTTCGACTTCGCTGATCTGGTGGAGGCCGCGATGGAGGAGGACTGCTTCACGTGGATGATCCAAGGGACGAAGCGCCTCGTGAAGAGCGGCGCAGGCGAAGAGAAATACGTGATGGAGCTGACCCCAGGAGCGAAGAGCAGCCTCGGGAAAATGTTCTCGGCCAAATACGGCGGCCGGCGCTTCCGCCTGCCCGACGGGCGGACGGTGCGCTTCGGCCTGCGAGGCCGCAACCGCCACCGGAAGTATCAGGTCGAGATCATGGAGGCGCGCGGTGCTTAACGCCCAAGCGACCGACGCGAAGCGTTCGGTCTGATGCCCGGTTCAGCCCTCCGAATTTATGTATCTCGACCGAAAAGGTAAGCGAATCACGGCCGGCGCCATCGTGGCGTCCGCCATCACGATCAACCACGACACATTCAAGGGCTTCAACTTTGAGGTGACGATGTGCAAAAAGAAGGGCCGCGAGCTGATCCTCGATGGCGTATATGGGTGGTCCCGCCTCAGCGAGCGGCCGGCCAAGGAGCTAAGCATCATCACTCCGGAAACCGACCTGCGGAGACTCTCCTGTGAGTTCGCCACCGACTTCCCGCGCCGCCTCTTCGGCTGAACGTTCCCGATGAGCCACGCCGCTGAACAGACTCACGATAACACGGCCAACGCCAACGGCGCGCTCCAGACATCGCCGCCTGATCCTTCCCGCCCTCGCGCTCCCTCCCCATCCCGAGCCCGGCCCGCAGACCTATGCAGCCGGGCTTCTTCGTGCCGGCATGGCTAGACCTAGAGCCTGTCGGCCGCCGGCGCGACCAGGTGCAACGGAGCATGCGCACCTACCCCCTCACCTATACCCGCAAGCCGCCGGCTAAGCCGTTTCTGCTCAAGGAGGGGCCTCCGCCTCCCCCGGCCCCCACGTTAGCAGGTCCCGACCTCGCCCCACCTGCCCCCGTTTGTCCCTTCACCTTTCCCCATCTCTCTCTTTGATAAAGAAAGAGATAAGGCGGGAAGGGTATAGGTGGGGCGAGGTGGTAAGGGCTTGCGGCACTTACCAGATGGATAGGAGGTGCCATAGGGTCAGCGGCTCCGCGCGCTGACCCTTCCCCGAGGGGGCTTAAGGAATCTTTTTGCCCGGCCGGCCCTTCGCAGGGTTACACCGACCCGTCCCCTGTTTTTACGCGCCAAATTCCCCGGGAAATTGGCACTTTGACACCTGCTGTTGGGGTGAACTCTTCGAAGGTCGCCGCCGTCGTCGTCGAGCGCTTGCCGCTCTCCCAGCTGAAACCGCACCCGCGCAACCCGCGCGTCCACCCGGAGCCGGGGACGGAGGAGTGGGAGAAGCTCCGCGCCAGCCTGGCGGACGCCTACTTTGACCCGATAGTCTGGAACCGGACGAACGGCCTCCTCGTCTCGGGTCACCTTCGGAGGAAGATCCTGCAGACCGACGGCTTCAGCCACGCCGACGTCGTCGTGGTTGAGTGGGACGAACACCGGCACTTGGCGCGGATGATCGCCGCCAACCAGTCGGCCGGCAAAGACGACCGCGGCGAGCTGGCGGTCATCCTCGAGGAGCTGAACGTGGCCGGCTTCAACCTCGCCCTCACCGGCCTCCCCGACGTCGACCTGGCCAAGCTCCTCCCCGCGGCGCCGGATCCGGAACCGGCCGCGCCGATCGAGACGAGCGAGGGAGCGGCGCCGATCACGCAGCTCGGCGACCTCTACTTCCTCGGCCCCCATCGCCTGCTCTGCGGCGACTCGAGCCAGGCGGCCGCGGTGCAACATCTCCTCGCGGGCGACGTCGTCGACCAGGTCGTCACCGATCCGCCCTATGGCGTGGACTACGTCGAAAAAACGCGCGCGATGAGCGCCGCCGGGGGAGGAGAGGGCGCGGGCGCGAAGCACCGGCCGATCATCAACGACGACCTCGCCGACTACCGGCGCTTTTTCGGCGCCTTCCTTTCGGTGATCCCGCTCGCGCCGAAGAACACCGTCTACATCTTCATGAGCGGGCAGGAGCTGCACAACGTGCGCCTCGCGTTTGACGACGCCGGCCTCACCTGGGGCGACTACCTCGTCTGGGTGAAGAACGGCCAAGTGATGGGCCGCAAGGACTACCACCCGAAGCACGAGTTCCTCGTCTACGGTTGGCGAGGCGCCCATCGCTTCTACGGCGGCGTCTCGGCCGCGGTCATCGATGACGAGACGCCGGCCGCGAAGATGAGCAAAGCCGCTCTGGTCGAAGAGGTGGAGCGCCTCCGCGAATTCCGCCGCACCGTGCTTCGGGAGGACAAGCCCACGGTCAACGATCTCCACCCGACGATGAAGCCGGTGAACCTCGTCCGCCGGATCCTGCGCGATGGCTCGCTCCCGGGCCACGTCGTCTACGACGCCTTCAACGGATCCGGGACCACGCTCCTCGCGTGCGACCTCGTCGAGCGCCGCTACCGTGGCATGGAGCTAGATCCCGTGCATTGCGACACGACGGTCCGTCGTTGGCTCGAGCGCGACGTCCACCGTCGCGTCATCCGTCGCACCGCTGCCGGCGAGAGCGCCGACATCACCGGCCGCTTCTTCGAGGCTCCCCATGTCTGAAGCCACGCCCAAGCCCGTCATCACGCCCGACGTCGCGGCCAAAGTCCTGCAGGCCGATCTACGCACCACGGTCACGAAAGTCGCCGCCGGCGAGCGTCTGCCGCCCGCGGACCGCGCGCGTTTCGAGACCGCCGCCCTCACCACGCCCAGCGCCGAGGAGCTCGCCCAGCTCAAAGCCAATCGCCAGGCCTCGCTCATCCGCAAATGGGGCAGCGGCGGAAAACTCTCCCGCGAAGAGATGGCGGAGATCCACACCATCCTCCCGCCGGCCATCATCGCCGCGCCTCCGATCGTGGCCACGCCCGGACCGAGCAGTCGCGTTCGAAACGCGAAAGACCTGGCCGACTACGCCAAACAGATCGGCATGTCGGAGCGCACCCTGAAGCGCTGGCAAAAACACGGCAAAGAGGTCGGCGAACTTTTCCCCTTCGATAACCTCGCGCTCGCGCTCGACTGGTGGACGCGGCACATGAAAAACAGCCCGCCCGACGAGCTGGTCAACGCTGTCGCCAAGGCCAAGCGAACCGCCCAGACCGGCACCGCCACCGCCGCCTCCGCGCCCTCGCCGGCCGTCGCCAAAGCCGCGACCGCATCCGGCGCACAGCAGCCGCAGCCTCCGCCCTCGGCGCCGCTCCTCGAGGCTAAGGATCTCGCCGCCGGCTCGCTCGAGGACAACCTCCGCCGCGTCTCCTCGATCCACGCCGGCAACCTCGCGCTCCTCGAGCGCGCCTTCCTCGGCACCAACGAAGCCGAGATCACCGGCCGCCAGCGCAACGCGAAGCTCTCTGGCGAGATGCTACTCTCCGCCCAGAAGGCCCTCGATGAATTCCGCCGCGAGCGCGGCGACGTGGTCCCCATCGCCGACGTGAAGGCCGAAGGCATCCGCATCCACAGCGCCATGGCTCAGAGCCTCCTCGGCATCGTGATCGACCTCGGCGTGCCGCGCGAGCGCGCGGTCCCCGGCGTCGACGCATGGTTCCGCATGCTCCGCGAGTCGCGCTTCTTCGCCGAGACCGTGCCCGTCGTCACATGACCCACGAGGCTCGCGTTCTTCTCATCGTCACCGTCGTCACCAGGCACGACGCGCTGGATCGTGCCTTCGCCCCGCTCATCGCCATATTTAACAACCATAATTTCCCCCTCTGGTCGGAGGCATGGGAAACCTATGACACCTGTCTCGCCGCCATCGCCCGGGAGATCGGCGACCGCGACGGCTGGCTCGACTGGTTCGTCAAGGAAAACGACTGCGGTCGGCGCGGCCACGAGGCACGCGCCGCCGCATGGTCCGAGCTCCGCCCCATCCGCACGGCTCGCGACCTTGCCCTCCTGATCGAGGCCGATCTCCCCCGACACCCATGAGCGCCACCCTCGAGCTTCCCCTCGACATTGAGGTCGCCCCGGAGCCATCGCCCGCGGCGACCTTCGCGCGTAATTTTTCCACCGATACACCGCCGCCCGCCGCCTCCTCCGTCTACGCGCCCCCGCCGCCCGCGGCGCAGTGGCTCCTCGAGGACGTCTACGCGCCGGCCTACCGGCCGCTGATCCCGGACAAAAACGTCTGGCAGTGGGCCGACGACTTCAACGTCTTCCTCGACGGCAAGGCCACGCTGCGCCCCGGCTACTACAACAGCGCGCGCACGCCCCATGTCCGCGAGTTCAACGAGACGCTCACCGACCCCGCGTGGAAGGAAGACCTGGTCATCAAATGTTCGCGCTCCGGCTTCACCGAGGCGGCGCTCAACAACATCCGCTACTCGCCGCGCCACGCACCCGGCCACGCGCTCTTCGCGATCGATTCGAAGTTTGAGGCGAAGAACATCTCAAAGGACCGCCTCGAGAAAACCCTCGCCGACGCGGCCGGCGAAGAGTTCCCCGAGGATCCGGACGATAACGGCATCTACACGAAGTTCCTCCGGAACATGACGGTCTACATGTCGGGCAGCTACAGCCCCGGCATCTTCCGCAACAAGTGGCTCCGCACCGTCTACCTCGACGAGTGCGAGGTGAAGAGCGAGATCGACGACGAAGGCTCCACCTTCGATCTCGCCGAGTCGCGCATCAACCGCCACCCCGACGGCAAGCTCTTCGCGATGAGCAAGCCGAAGAAGCCCGGCACCCCGTTCCACAAACGGTGGTGCACCGGCACGCGCTCCGTGCGCCTCGTGCCCTGCGTCCACTGCGGCACCTTCCAGGAGCTCACGATGTTTGGCGAGAGCGCCACGGAAAACCTCAAGCCGCTCGTCGAGCCGGGCGAGACCGCACCCGCCGAGGAGCACGCCAAGCCGCAGCCGCTGGGCCGCCTCGTCTTCGACCACTGCAAGGAGCTCGCCACCGGCCGCTGGGATCTAGCCCGCGTCCGCGCCGAGACCTACTACCAGTGCGTCGGCGGCTGCAAGATCACCGGCCGCGAGCTGCTCACCGAGGCCGAACACGCGTGGATCTTCACCGGCGACCATCCCATCCGCCACGCCGGCGCGATCGAGGTCCGCCGCCGCCTCGCCGCGGGCGAACGCCTCCCCGCGAAGCAGGCGATGATGCTCGCCGGCCAGTGGCTCCAGACCAACCCGCACCCGCACCCGAAGCGCCGCAGCCGCCACATCTCCGACCTCTACTGCCTGGATGACGAGATCGAGTGGGGCGTGCTTGCCACGATGTTCCTCGATTGCAAAGGCGACCCGGCGAAGCTCCTCCACTTCTACAACAACAACCTCGGCTTTGTCTTCCGCCAGGACACCGCCGCCCTCACCACCGACCTCGTGCTCGAGCTGCGCGATCCGCGTTATAAGCGCGGCACCTGCCCCTTTGTCCCGGACCTGGTCACCCTCTCCTTCGACACGCAGGCCATGCACTACGTCGTCGTCATCATGGCATGGCGGCTCAATGGCACCGGTGCGCTGGTGGATTGGTTCCACTCCCTCGGCGACACCGACATTCACCATCGCTTCGCGCGCGAGATCCCGGTTGTCCCGACGATCCCCGTCTTCGGCGAGCCGATCGCGGATCCCACGCCCACGGTCCGCCCCCAGTTCGGCCTCGGCGACGCGGCCGGCAAATCCGGGCGCACCGACGACGTCTACGATCTCTGCCTCTCGCTCCCAGGCCGTTGCTTTCCCAGCTTTGGTCGCGGCTCCCTTCAGCTCACCACACCCATCGCGGAGAGCCGCGTGAAGCATCGGATGCAGGATCTGCCCATCTACAAGTTTTCCGACGAGAACTTCAAAACCGCGCTCTACAAAGAGCGTATCGGCCGCATCAAGGAGATCAAGAAGGCGCAGGCCGAGGAGAAGGATCTGGAGCTCTTCAACCTTCCGCCGCGCCTTTATTTGCCGGGCGACGTCGACGGCACCGTTGTCGGCGAACTCACGGGCGACAAACCGAAGGCCAACGGCGGATGGGAGGAGGTCGGTCCCAACCACTTCGGCGACGCCATCAAGAACGGCCTCGTCCTCTTCGAGTTCCTCCTTCCTCGCCTCCGCGCCACGAAGATCGCGCGCGACGCCGAGCGCGAGCGCGCCGCTCGTAAGGCGGCTTGACCTGCCCAAGCCGCTTGCGCATACCTCACCACGCCATGCCCGCCACCACCCACGCCAGCCGCGCCGAGATCCTCGCCGATCTCGCCAAGCGAGCCCGCCGCGCGGGCATCATCGTGAAGTTTGACCACGACGGCATCCTCGTCCTAGAGAATCCGAAGGATGCCGAAGCAGCCCAAACGACCGAAGCCCAGTCAGAGCAGACCGCCGCCGGCGGAGCTTAGCAAAGTGATGGCCTACCTCGGATCTCGCGGTGGCAAGGCCGGCACCGGTCCCGCCAAGGCCCGATCGAGCGACCAAGCCAGCGCCGCCGCCAAGGCACGCTGGGAAAAGACAAAGCCGAAGCCGACAGATTGACAGTGCGAGTGGTGGGTAACCTCCCACCCATGCACTATCGAAACGGAAGAGAAGCGAAGAACGGCGACAAAGTCGTCCAGTTAAACGGCGGCAAGATCGTCGCCTCGGGCCAGCTCCAAAACGCCACGCCCGGAAACGACTACTGCAATGGGCAGATTGTCGTCACTGGCTACGAGAATCCTAACTACGGCTCGGCGATCATCGTCGGCGCCTGCATGTGCGACTGCCTGCACGTTGACGATGTCGCCGCGATCTTGGCCGAGAAAGGTCTCGGTGCTCGCCCGCCCGGCAAGTGATCCAGACGCTCCTTTGACACCGCACCGCCACGTCGCCGTTTAGGGGTAAACGGCGAGCATCACGCGTGATCATCGCGCCCGGGGGCTTCACGCCTCCGGGCGCCTTTGCGTCCGCCCTTTGACACCCGCCGCCCGCATGGCCGCCGCCGATGACTTCAGCCTCAAAAACGCCCTTCGCCGCTACCTCCGCCGCAAGCACGGTCGGAACCTCACCGAGCTGAAGCGCCTCGCCGACGACACCTTCGCCCAGGCCACCGACACCGTCACCCTCACCAGCCTCGCCGCCGAGGGCGGCTCTCAGTCCGGGCAGATCACCTGCCCCAAAGGCCTCCTCCTCGACGTCCTCGAAGAGCTCATCGCCGAGCTCGACTCCACCGTCCCGCGCGACAGCCAGGCGGCCGTCATGCTCATGCGCTGAGCGCCCGTCCCCGCGCCCTGCTTCCCGCTCCCATGGCCTCCCCCATCGTCGACCAGTTCGGCCGCCCCTACGAGATCGGCGGCGGCGCCCAGCGCTACATCGGCACCGAAGACACGCGCTACCGCCTCAGCCGCCCCCGGATTGACGGGGACATGGCGCTCCTTCTAAGCCGGGAAAAGCATAAGATGATCATTCGCGACGCCCGCTGGATTCGCGAGACTTACGCGCTCGTCGGCGGCGGCGTGGACCAAAAAGCCGACTACGTCTCCGGCTCCGGCTGGCTCCCCGAGTTCACCGGCCGCGACCGGGCATGGGGCCGCACCGCCCTCGAAAAACTTTCTCTCGCCCTCAACATCGCCGACGCACGCGGCGAACTCTTCGACTGGGACGAGCTCTGGTGGACCATTTGCACTCACCTCGACGTCGATGCCTCCGTTTTCCCCATCCTCACCGAGACCGCCACCGGCTTTCCCCAGATCCAGTCCCTCGAGGCGCACCGCATCGGCACGCGCGGCCCCACCGTCGCCACTGTCGGTGACGCCGACGCGTATTCACTTATTCGCGACGATTCCGCCCCCGGCGGCTGGCGCGAGGTGCGCGGCCTTTTCCGAGGCCGCCGCATCATCAACGGCATCATTTATGACAACGCCGGCCGCGAGATCGGCTACCGCGTCCTCGGCGCATCCAGCGATCGCGACCGCGACATCTCCGCCAGCGACATGGTCCACATCACGCACCCGAAGTGGCTCAGCGACGGTCGCCCCTTCCCCGCCATCGCCTACTCCGCGCTCGACTGGTATGACGTAAAGGAGGCTCGGGATCTCCAGAAGCAGCAGCAAAAAATCCACGCCGCCCTCTCCCTCATCGAGACCAACGACACCGGCAAGGCCCCCGCCATTCCCGGCCTCGGCGACCCCGTCACCGCTCCCACCACCGACGGCCAACCTCAGGTTCAGATGCTTGCCGGCGGCCTCGTCCGCTACGTGCGCGCCGGCAGCGGCAAGCTCGAGGCGCACGAATCGCAAGCGCCCTCCGATGGCTGGCGTTCCTTCGATCAGACCGTGGTGGCGGGCGCATTCTACGGCATGGGCTGGCGAGTGGAGATGATGGATCTCTCGAAGCTAGGTGGCGCCGGCGTGCGTGGATTCCAGGATAACATCAACACCGCGATCCTCGCCCGTCACAAGCGCCTCGCGCGCCCATGCAAACGCATCATCCGCTACTTCGTCGCCAAGCTCATCAAGCGCGGCGACCTTGAGGAAAGCCCCGACTGGTGGAAGTGGGAGATTCCCATGCCTGCCGAGTTCAGCGTCGACGCCGCCCGCGCCCAGCAGCAGGACCGCGAAAACATCCGCTTCGGCCTCGACTCCACGCCGGCCGCCATCCGCCGCTCCCTCGGCTGCGGCTTCGAACGCGTCCTCCGCGACGAGGCCGAATACATCTCCACCAAGAAAGCCATCGCCAAAGAGTTCGACCTCACCCCCGACGAGCTCGGCACCCGCCTCAAAGTCGGCGACTCCGGCGAGACCGTCCAGCGCCTCTCTCCCTCCGACCCCGGCCAAGACCCCGCCGCCTCGGCCCCATAATCCGCCGCGAGGTGTTCCAACGTTGGAACACCTGCGGCCCCGACATCATCCGCCATGCATTATCCAAAAATCCTCGCCGCCGTCCGCAACGCCAAGTGGGCCATCCACGAGCCCGCCTTCGAGGCCATCCTCCGCGTCCTCGGTTCCCGCCTCGCCGGCGAGCGCCATATCGACGCCCCGGCCTCTTTCGACGCCGGGCTCCCGATCGCGCTCCCCCCCGGCCGCCTCGCCTACGCGCCCGCCGCCCGCCTTCCCGGAGGCAAGCGCGCCGAGGTCATCAGCACCGGCGGCAGCCTCATGGGCACCGCCACCGCCGTGGTCCCCTTCCACGGCATCTGCGCCAAGCGCATCAGCTCCATGGAGGCCGATTGCGGCGGCGTATCGCTCGAGACGCTGCAGCGCGATCTTGTCGCCGCGCTTGCCAATCCCCGCGTCGCCCGCGTGGTCCTTCATCTCGACTCGCCCGGCGGCACCGTCACCGGTATCCCCGAGCTCGCCGGCCGCATCCGCGAGTGGTCGAAGGAAAAGCCCATCTACGCCTTCGCCGACAACCTCTGCGCCTCCGCCGCCTACTGGCTCAGCACCGGATGCGCCGGCTTCTTCGCCACGCCCACGGCCGACATCGGCAGCATCGGCGTCTACATGCTCGCCGTCGACGACTCCGAAGCCTGGGCCAAGGAAGGCTACAAGGCGCACCTCATCCGCGCCGGCAGTCGCAAGGCCGAGGGATGCCGCGGCATCCCCATCGCGCCCGAGACGCTCGCCCTCTGGCAGCAGGAGGTGGACGACCTCTACACCATGTTCACCGGCGCCGTCACCGCCGCGCGTCCCGCGATCACGAGCGAGACCATGCAGGGCCAGTGTTTCATGGGCGAAGCCGCACTCCGCGCCGGCCTCGTCGACGACATTGTCACCGACCTCGACGACCTGCTCGAGCAGCTCGGCTAACACCGAGCCGAGCCGTCCCGCCTAAGCGGGATCGGCTCCGGCGGCTGGTTGGCCGAGCCCGCGCGCTTTGACAGCTCCGCGCCTCAACCGCCCATGAGCCTAAACATCATCGCCAACTCGCGCGCCTATGTCGCCCTCCTCGCCGCCCTCCCCGGTCTCGGTGTCACCGTGGCCGAAGGACAAACTGCCCTGCAGGCTATCCAAGCCCGTCTTGCCAGCGCCCCCGCCACGCCCGTCGCTCCTTCCGCCGAAGCCATTGCGTCCGCGACCGTGACACTTCTCGTCGCGGCCGGCATCCCGGTCGCCACCGGCCAGTCTCCCGACGCCGCGATCAAGGCCTTCCTCGCCGAGTTCGAGCAGGCGGGCAACGACCTCACCACCGCGCAGGCCAGTCTCGTCACCGCGCGCAAGGAGCTCACCGCGGCGCAGGCCCAGCTCTCGCTCTACACCGGCGCCCTCGCCAAGGCCGGCATCAAGATCACCGCCGCCGATTCCGCCAAAGGCGTCACCGCCGCGGACATCGACGCCGCCCTCGCCGCCCGCATCTCGACCAAGGCCGCCGAGCAGCTCTCGCAGACCGGCACCCCGCAGGTCGATACCCAGCCCGCCGCCGCCGCCGGCAGCGAAGCCGCCAAGCCCCAGGCCACCGCCGGCAAGGAGCTCGAAGCCGTCGCCGCGATCTACGCCAAGCGCCGCGGCGCGAAGTGAGCGCCGCCACCGTTTGACACTCCCGCCCTGCTTTAACCGTCGCCCGCCCATCCCACCTCCACCATGCGCACCATCCGCCAGATCCTCGTCGGCCTCATGGCCGTCCTCGTCGTCGCCGTCCTTGGCGTCGCCGCCCACCATGTCAGCTCGCACGTGTCCGCCACCGCCGGATCGGCGATGGGCACGCTCGCCGCCCTCGGCGTCTTCCTCGCCGCCAACGCCGCCGCCGCCCACTTCACCGGTGGTTTCTCGAACGTCCTCGGCCTCACCGCGCTCGATATCTGCAAGCTGAACGCTGCGGACGATATGACGCTTCTCATCGAGAAGAACAAAAACGTCACTCCCGAGTTCACCCTGCTCCCTGCCTTCGACATCGCCGGCACCGGCTTCGAAACGTGCATTCGCACCGGCTATCCTAGCGGCGCTTTCACCACCCTCGGTGGTGGCGTCACTCCGGGCGGCAGCACCTTCGACAAGGTCAAGATTCAGTGCTACCCCTACAAGAACCCGATTCAGGTGCGCGACGATCTCGCGAAGACCCACCGCAAGGGCCTCGACTACGCTCTCAGCCTCCAAGCCTCCGGCGCCGTCAAGGGCGGCATCGAGCTCATCTGCAAAGCGCTCTATTACGGCGCGCGCAGTTTCGGCGGCGGCGCCATGGCATTCCCGGGCCTTATCGACCTTTACGACGCCACGAACAAGTTCGTCGATGCAGGTGGCACCACCGCCGGCACCGGCTCCTCCGCGTGGTTTGTGAAGGTTGGCGACATGGAGGACGGCAACCTCTCCATGGTCTTCGGCAACAACCGCGGCTTCTCTCTCCGTGAGTGGATTCTTCAGCAGATGGTCGTCGGTCCCACCACCGAAGTCGCGGACGTCCACACCAACCAGATCTCCTGTGCCGTCGGCGCGCAGCTCGCGGACCTCGACGCCGTTGTCCGCATCGGCAAGCTCACTGAGGATGCCGGCAAGGGCATGACGGACAGCCTCGCCTACCGCGCCCTCGAGAAGTTCCCGACCAACATGAAGCCCGACTTCGTGCTGATGACCAAACGCTCCGTCCGTCAGCTCCGCGATAGCCGCACCAACGACAAGGGCGGTGATTCGCAAGCGCCTTGGCCGACTGACGTGGCCGGTATCCGCATCGTCGAGACCGACTCGATCCTCAACACCGAGGCCCTCAGCCTCTAAGCCTGGCCATCCTTCCTGTAACCACTGACTGAATACGACGCCCACACCCGCCCCGGATTAAACGCCGGGGCGGGTTCACGCCCACCACCACTCTCCACTCGCCATGTCCGCCTCCGCCGCCACCAACCGCAAGAACGTCATCTCTGGCCTCCCTGCCCCGATCGTCACCGCCCTGCCCGCGGCCAACGCCAACAACAACACCGCGTCCATCGATCTCGGCGACGCCTCCCCCGGCGCCGCCACCGAGAACTTCGACGTGCGTATCAGCGTTCCCGCGCTCCCCTCGCTCGCCGACGGGCAGACCATCACCCTCGCGCTGCAGGACTCCGCCGACAACGCCACCTTCGCCGCCATCGGCGAGTTCGCCTCCTTCGTCCGCACCGGAGCGGGCGGCACGGGTGCCGCCGCCGCGGAGCGTCAGCTCAAGCTCCCGGCCACCGTCCGTCGCTACATCCGCCTCAACCAGGCGGCCAGCGCCACCGCCGGCAACAACACCGGCGTGAGCACCACGCTCTCGATCGTCATCTGATCCTCCCCCTCTCCCGCGCTTGGTCGCGCGGGTTGGTTTGTTTGGTCGTCTGACATCGCTCGCCCCCGGCGCTTGGTCGCGCCGGGGGCTTTTTGTTTTCCCGATTCACTTAGCGAAACGCCGCCGCCGTTTCGACATGCCCCCGCCTGCATGAGCTGGTCCCGCCAACAAGCCGCCTCCTTCGCCGCCCAGGGCGCCGCCCTCCGTCGCCAGACCTCCGGCGATCCGGATTGTGAATACGCCGGCCGCCAGATCTGCGTCACCCACTCCGCCGTCCGCTCCCACCGCGACATCGCCGCCGCCGGCTTCGAGACCATGCCCGACTTCGTCGGGCGCGTCGACATGGCCGCCTTCCCCTGGTTCACGCCGAAGAGCGGCGAGGAGCTGCTCGTCGGCGGCCTCTCCTACAAGATCGGCGAGATCGCCCGTCTCCAGCACGGCGGCGAGTGGTGGTTCAGCCTCAAGAAAGCCTGAGCCCGCCCGCCCTCCGCTCGATCCCATGCCCGCCTCCGTCCAGTTCAAGGCCGCAGGTTTTCAGCAGGCGCTCCGCGCGCTCGTCGCGGCCTCGCCCGTCTCCATGGAGCGCACCCTCCGCTCCGAGGCCGGCTCCATCCTCAAGGCCTGCGCCGGCCGCACCAAAGTCGCCAAGGCCGACAAGATCACCGCCAACGAGCGCCTCCGCCTGATCAATGATCTCGGCTACTTCCACATGCGCGGCGACATGACCGAGGAAGGTTACATCTCAGTCAACGCCGGCATCCGAGGCGAGTGGGGGAAAATTTGGCAAAACGTCACCCGCACCCGCGGCCCCGACGCCGGCACCTGGGGCTGGCAGCAGACCCACGGCCCCGGCCTGCGCCCCCTCGATCGCCACTTCGGCGAGCGCCGCTGGCAGCAGCTCCAGGCCGCCGCCGCCGCTGTGCGCGCCGAGGAGCGCCGTCGCGTCCCCCTCGCCAAGAAGTCCGCCGGCCTCGCCCGCCAGTCCTGGGTGCAGATCGCCGACTCGCTCGGCATCCGCCTCGAGAGCGTGCCCGGCGGCGGCATATCCGGCGCCGGCATCGCCAAGGCCCGCGCCGCCCTCACCTCGAGCGGGCAGGCCGTCACCAACGGCTTCTCCGAGGAAGAGCGACGCCAGCATAGCTTCCTCCTCCGCCTCATCAACCGCCTCCCCTACGGTCCGCAGGCCGGCCTCGACCGCACGCTCGAGTGGGTGCTCGCCGGCCGCGCCGCCTACTTTAGGCAAAACATGGCGCGCGGCGTCTTCGACGATCAAGCCAAGCTCCTCCGCGCCTACCCCGGGCTTACGATGCGCAACTAGCATTCCGCCCTCCATCGCCGCGCCCTCCGTCTTCTGCCGCTCTGTCGTTCTGTCGCCCTGTCCCTCTTCCCTCCGCCATGTCTCCCGACCACGTTTTCCAGTTCGAGAAGCTCATCACCGACCAGGCGGCCGGCCTGCTCCGCGCCGCCGGCGCCGGCGATGCCGACACCGTCCGCACCCAGTTCGACGACCGCCCCTACGCCGTCGACGCGAAAGGCGTCGAGCTCCCCCGCATCGAGATCGAGGCCTCGCCCTTCTCCAAGGCCTCGGGGCAAAAGGCCTACACCGCGCAGGGGGTGGCCTTCTACAACCACTACCGCGGCCAGTTCGCGATCGAGATGACCACGCCGCGCAAGGGCGGAGCCGCCCTGCACAATGCCTGGCTCGGCCTCGCCCGCCGCATCTTCTCGATGGCGGCCGTCCCCGACTTCCGCCCCTATTGCCTCCTCGAGATCGAGGAAGCGGCCGGCTCCATTACCCTCGTGAAGGAAGGCGAACGCGACCGCTCCCGCCTCGTCTTCTCGATCCAGATCGGCATCCCCAGCGGCCTCGTCGACTACGCGGCCACGCTCCCGCTCCCACCCATCGCCACGAGCTGAGCCCGGTTACAAATCGCCCCGGCGCTTTCCTTTTCGTTTTGCTTGCAAAACGAATATCCGGCGGGCATGGTCTATTTTCGTTAGCTCACTCAACCACAACCGCCCGGCGCCAGGGCGTGAAAGTCGGCAGAAGAAAAATGAATCCCCTCGAATCCCGTAGCCTCAAGCCCTTCGCCGTCGCCCGCCTGGCCAAGCTCAGCCCCCGCGGCCGTCGCATCGCCGCCAAGATGATGCCCTGCGGCGGTCGCTCCGATCCCACCGGAATCAATAACCGCGAAGGCGCCACCCATTATTTCTTCGGGTTTCGAGCCGTCGAAGTGGTCGCCGCCCTCAAGGGCGAAGCTCAGGGGCTCGTCTGGGAGATCACGAATGGCCAGCATGAGCGTCTGTTGCCGTCGACGGAGAAGCAGTGGCGGGCCCGCATCTCCCTGTGACCTGGGCCGCCGCCAACGTCGACGCCGAGCGCCTCGTCTCCGAGATCGAGGCGCTCGTCTCCGCCAAGCAAGCCGAGCGCCCGGGCATTCCGCTCGGCCGCCTGCGCCTCGCTGTTTACCCGACGCCGCATGATTTCCGCTACCTGCGCGGCAGCGATCCTTGGAGCTGGGAGCACCACACCGCCGTCGTCCGAGCCGTGGCTCGCCTGCTCAAGCGGCGGGGTTACCACGTCGAGCTAGTCGACTGCACCGCAGAGGGCTGCGCCTCGTGGTGCGATGCCAAGGGCGTGCCCGCCACCACCCAACACCGCTCCGCCTATGTCGCCCTCCTCACCCGTCTCGACCCCTGAGCCGCCCCGGCGCGGCGGCCAGCGCGGCAATGCCAACGCCGCCAAGGGCGACGAGCCGCGCGACACTCCGCTCTCCGTCCGCCTGCCTGCCAGCATCGTGGAGCGCTACCATGCCGCGGCCTCCACCGCAGGCCTCAGCCTCCCCGACTACCTGATCAAGCGGGCCCCAAGATCTCCGCGCCCACGAGACGAGTCTTGCTCGCCCGCGCCCTCCTCCTCTGCCTGATCGCATGAAGACTTTCTGGTCCGTCTTCTTCGCCATCCTCGCCGCTGCCGCCGTCATTGGTGGAGTGCTTTTTTTCCGCGAGCGATCCGCCGCGGCGAAGCAGGCTGCCGTGGCCGCAAGTGCGAAGATCGACCAGGCGCGCGCCGCGGGAAATCGCTGCCTCTCGGCGGTTGAGGCGATCGATCTTCAACTCATCGATCGGAGCGCGCAGACGGTTGACGTCGTCTCCGTATTCGCGGAGCTGCTGCGGACCGGCCGCCGTATCGCTCCCGATCTCCCCTCCGAGGATCGTGCCCACTTCATGAGCCGCCTGAATTCCGCCCGCCATTCCGTGGTCGAGACGCTGGCGGCTCGACGCGATCTGCTCGAGCTGCTGCCGCCTCCGTTGGAGTGAGCAGGATTTGACACCATGAGCGGAGCAACACCTCCGCCCATGGCCGACCTCGTCCTCACTCCCGCCAACGTAGCCGCCAGCGCGCTGGCCGTCCGCATCTCCGGCTTCGCCGGCGCCGCCATCACCGCCGGCCAGACCGTCTACGAAGACGTCGTCGATCTCGACGCTTTCAGCCGCCCCAAGTTCAAGCTCTACGACGCCAACGCCGCCATCACCACCGCCATGCTCGGCAGCGTGCGCGGCATCGCCGAGAATACCGCCGGCGTCGGTCAAGCCCTCTCCGTCGTCATCGCCGACCCCGCCTTCACCCACGGCCTCACCGGCGTCACGAAAGGCGACGTGCTCATCGCCTCCGCCACCGCCGGCGGCATCGCCCCCGTCGCCGACCTCGCCAGCGGCTGGCGCCCCGCCGTCGTCATGATCGCCACTTCCGCCACCGTGGCCGTCCTCGGCGTCGTCCAAAACACGACCGCGAAGTAGGCCGCGCCTTCTTTCTGTCGATCCGTCCTCTGTCGCTCCAACCCTCTTTCGCCACCGCCATGTCCTCCACCTCCGGTCGCACCTACAAGACCAACGCCGCCATCGGCTTCGGCTCCCCCTCCATCACCTTCACCACCGGCGTCTGCGCCGGCCTCACCTACGAGACCGAAGGCAACCCCACGAGCCGCCCCGTCACCCTCGCCGAGCGGCAGAACGGCGCCGGCCAGCCCAACGGCGCCGTCCAGGTCGAAGGCGCCGCCACCAAGCAGGTCACCGCGCAGCTCGCCACCGCCGCCACCCCCTCTCCCCAGTCCGGCGACGAGTTCGTCGAAGGCGGCGTCACCTTCTTCGTCGGCGAGGTCGGCGACGTCCGCGAACAGGCCGGCATCTGGAAGGTCACCTTCGGCGCCCGCGAGAAGATCTGATCCCCGCCGCGTAGCCACCAATCCACTACACGCCCCGCCCGGCCCGTCCGGCCGGGGCGCTTCCGTTTCCGCCTCCGTCGCTCTTCGACCATGACCGTCACCGCCTACGATGTTTTCGCCGAGGAGAACTTTGTCGCCGCCTGGCGCGAGGCACAGGCCGACGAGGCCTCCCGCCGCGCCGAGGCCTTCCTCGAGATCGGCCGCCCCGTCGCCGGCGTCGCCCTGCGCCTCCTCACCCCGCAGGATCTGCTCATCCTCGACGGCTTCCGCTCGCCCTTCGTCTGCGGAGATCCCGCCGAGGCCACGCCCGAGCACCTCGTCGCCGTCCTCTGGCTGCTCCGTGCCCATGCGCCCTCCGGCCTGCTCGGCCGCCTCTTCGGCTACCGGCTGCACCGCGCCCAGCTCCGCCGCCGCTGGCGCTCCGCCGCGCAGCTCGAGCAGGATCACGCCGCGCTCAACGTCTGGTTTGGCGCCATGTTCGCCGACAGCGGAGCGCCCCGCACCCGCGATGCCTCCGAGCGCCCCGCACCCGTCGGCGTCCACTTCCTGGCCGCCCTCTTGATGGACGTCGGGTGCGAGCTGGGCGCCATTGATCCGTCGACCGGCCGGCCGCTCGTCGAGTCGCCGCTGCCCCGCCTTTTCCAATACCAAAAGATCCTCCGCATGAAGCGGGAGAAAGACCGCTTTATCGACTTCAACTCCGCCGACCGCGTGAAGTCCGAGGCCCTCGCCGCGTGGAACGCCCTCCCCGCCGAGGAGAAGGCGCCGTGGGAAAAACTCGCCGCCGAGATAAACGCCGCCCGTGCCGCCGCGGCCCCCGCTCCATGAGTTTCACCGCCGTCATCCAAGCCGAGCTCACCGCCAACTCCTCGAAGTTCCGCAGCGAGCTCAACAACGCCAACACCGCCGTCGAGCGGCTCGAGGCCAACCTCCAGCGCGCCGGCGTCATGCCGCTCCCCGGCGAGCGAGGCGCGCAGCAGTCGGCCAAGGCGATCGAAGAGGTCATGCGCGCGCAGGAGCGCCTTCAGCAATCTCGCGCCGAGCGGCTGTATCAAGAGGCCGATACACTCGGCCGCATCCGCATCCTCTCCGAGGAGCTCCGAGGCATCGCCCTTCAGCGCGACGCCGCCGAGGCCGGCACCGCCGAGAAAATCAATCTCCAGATAGCTGCCGAGCAAAAGCTCGCGCAGATCCGCCAGCTTCGCGGGCGCGCCCAGTCCGATCAAGTCGCAGGCATGGATGGCCTTTCCGTCGCCACCGCGCAGGCCGAGACCGCCGCTGCCTCGGCCCGCGCTCGTCAGCAATCACAGGCGCTCGCCCGCTCCACCGCCTCTTCGGTGGCATCCGCCCAGTCGCGCTACGCCGCCGAGGCGGCCGCCGAGGAGTCGGCCATCCTGGCGCAAATCCGTGAACGCGAGTCGGCGCAGCCGGCTTCCCCCGAAAAGCGCGGCCTCCGTGAACGCTTCACCGCGTGGCGCAAAGGCGCCATGAAGAGCCTCGGCGACGTCGGCGGCTCCGATCTCGTCAAAGGTCTCGGCGTCGGCGCCCTCGTCGCCGGCTTTCGCGCCGCCCTCACCAACGCCCAAAGCCTGCGCGACGAGGCCTACGCCATCGGCAAAGCGCTCGACCCCGCGACCGAGCGCACCGCCGAGATCGCCGACACCCTGGACCGCGCCAAGCAAGGCGCCATGGGCCTAGTCGCCGGCTTCCTCAGCCTCGCGCAGGCGGGCGTCGACCGCGCCGTCGCCGCCGGCTCCGCCCTCTTCGGCATGGGCTCCTACTCGGAAAACATGGCCGCGATCCAGCAAGGTCGCGAAGCGGAACGCGCCGCGAAAAAAGCCGAGCTTCGAAAAAAAGAGACCGAGCGCCTCGCCGCCGAGCAGGCCCGGGCCGCCGCCGAGCTGGCCGATGCGCAAGCCGCCGTCGCCGATGCCCGTATCGAGGCCGCCAAGCAGGCCGCCGACACCGAGGGCAAGATCCGCATCGCCACCCTCGAAGTGGCCGACGCCCAGCAGGCGCTCAACGCCGAGAAAGATGGCACCCTCGGCAAGGCCAAGGCCGAGCTCGAGCTCGTGCAAAAACAGTCCGACCTCGCCGAGCTCCAGCGCGACCTCGAGAAAGAGATCGCCGACGCCAAGGAGAAGGCCGCCGACCAGGAGGAGAAAGCCGCCCAGACCCGCGCCCGCGCCCAGGAAAAACTCCAAGCCGCACTCGACAACGAAGTCGCCGCCCGCGCCCGCCTCGCCACCGCCCAGCAGGCCCTCGCCAACGCCCTCTCCGATCAATCCGCCGCCAGCCTCTCCGAGATCCAGTCCGGCGAGCGCGGCTCCTCCGAGGATCGCCGCAAGGCCGCCGAGGTGGCGCGCCTCCGCCAGCGCGCGCGCGATGCCCGCGATGCGGGAGCGCTCACCGTCGCCGGCGGCGAGACGATCTCCGTCGCCGACCAGCTCTCCACCCGCGCCAACCAGATCCAGTCCACCATCGGCGGGCTCAACACCGCCGAGCGCAACCCCCTCGCCGCCCTCGAAGCCGCCCTCGCCCAGTCCAACGAGGAGCTCTCCGCCATCCGCGAGAGCCTCGCCATCATGGAGCTCGAATAGCCCATCCCCGCCCGCTGTGTCCTCTGTCGATCTTCCGTTCTGATTCCCCGCCATGCCATCCACCGCCGGCCGCATCCAATACAAGACCGCCCCGGGCCAGCCCTCCTTCGACGAAGAGGCGCCGCAAGGCCTGCCGCAGATCGACACGCCCTTCGGCGAGGCCGAGCCCACCCACGAGGTGATCACCCAGGTCTACATGCAGCGTGCCGGCATGTATCGCCGCCCCGCGGAGAATTCGCGCGCGCCCGCCGACATCACCCGGCGCATCGCCTACTTCGTCACCGACTCCGCCCGCGTCCCGGTCGGCGTCGCCGACCTCGTCACCTGGACGCGCACGTGGGCCACCGTGCCGGCCACCATCACCGAGTATGAGCAGATCGCCGTGCAGATGCCCGCGCGTGCCTCGGCCTATCGTTTCGACATCGGCACCGCCGGTGCGCCCTTCAACTGGTATCCCTCGCTCATGGCCAAGAGCTATTCGCTGCCGCGAAAAGCCACGATCCTCCGCGACTTTTTCCTCATCGGCACCGGCGGCGACTACGCCACCGCGGCGAGCATCCCGGGCCTCAACGAGACGCTCTACACCGGCGCAGACCGCACCAGCCTCGGTCTCGGCCCCGTGAGTGACGATCAATACTTCGGCCTCGATCCGCAGAACGTCGGCCTCTTTTCCGGCGCCGTCCTCGATCCCGGCGGCAGCACCTCCGGCTCCGGCAACGTCACCTACACCGCCGGCACCCTTGCGGCGGGCAACTACTACGTCGGCCAGTCCCGCCCCTCTCGCTACCTCGGCAACATCTGGGAGCGCACCGCCACCCGTATCACCCTTTGACCATGGCCAACGAACGCATCGACCTGATCAAGCGGGCCCCCAAGGCCTTCGCCGGCATGGCTCGCCGCCACAACGAGCTCGCCCGGGCGGTGCGCCCGTTCCTCAACCTCGGCGCCGGCGCCGGCATCGTCGTCACCAAAGCCGCCGGCAACGTCGTCGTCTCCCTGCGCCAGGCCTGAGCGCGTTTTGACAGCCGCGCCGCTGCGTGAGCTGCAACGCGACTCTTGCCGTCGGCCAACCCTTCACGCTCGCCTGGTATCCCGGCGACACCGCCTCCCTGCGCGTGCGCCTCACCCGCGCCGACGGCCTCCCGTTCGATCTCTCCGACTGCGGCGTCCACTGCATCGTCACCGCCGACGATTCCGCCACCGCCGAGCGCCTCTGGGACTTCGGCCCCGACGCCGGCACCGCCATCCTCGATGCCGCCGGAGGCGAGGCCATCATCACCCCCGACGCGGCGAGCTCCGCCGCCCTCGCCGCGGCGCTCACCTATCCCGCCGTCATCGTCCTGCGCACCGCCGACGGCGAGCGCCTCACCTTCGGCCCCGGCTACATCCAGACCGCCGCCGCCCTCGCCGGCACCATCGTCGATCCCGCATGAGCTCCCCCTACGAACAGGCTCCCACCGCGCAGGTGGACGTGGTCACCCTAAACCAACCCGCGCTCCTGCGCGACGATGCCGGCGAGCTCCTCACCGATGCGGCCGGCGAGGCCCTCTTCGACGCCGACGACTCCCAAGCCTGATCGCCCCCCTTTCGCCATGTCCAAAATCACCAACGACACCCGCTACCCCGTCATCGACTCGCCGGCCGACGCCGATCAAGTCTTCGGCAAGCAGATCGCGGGCAGCACCCCCGGCAACAAGTTCACCCTGTTGGGGATTTCCAACTACGTCCTCGGCAAGCTCACGTGGCTCTCCTCCGGCGGCCGCGCCTCCGCCGCCCAGGCGCGCACCGATCTGGGGCTGGCCACCGTCGCCGCCACCGGCGCCGCCACCGATCTCACCGGCACCCTGCCCGCCGCCCGCCTGCCCGCCAACACTCAGGCCTACGAAAACGCCGCCGACTCCGCCGCCCGACGCGCGCTGATCGGCCTTCAGTTTGCCTTCTCCGCGGCGCAGTCCAGCGGGCTCAGCGCCTACTTTCTCGGCGGCACCTTGCCCGATGCGTCCGGCGCCGCGCTGACCGTGGCCTCGGGTGCCGTGGTTCTCCCCGCGTCCACCACGAGCATCGTCGGCATCGACCTCTTTGATCTGACCCTGCGCGCGCTGCCGCGCGCGATCGACACCGGCTTCATCCCTGTGGCGCGGGTCACCACCGATGCCACGACGATCACGACCGTGGTCCCCCTGGCTCCCCCGGCGCTGCCGGCGAACCGTCTCGCCCGGACAAAGGCCCGACTCGCGGCCGGCGCCAAGGTGCGCGTCCTGCTCATCGGCGACTCCATCACGGCGGGCACCGGAGGCACCGCCGGCAATCTCTGGTTCGAACTCTGCTTCGATTCGGCGCAGTCGGCCAAGGGCTACAACGTCACCAACGCCGCCAACGTCACGACGACGAATCTCGGCATCTCCGCCTGCAACGCCTATCACGGCGTAGGCAGCGTGGCGGACCTCATGCCCTATCCGAGCACCATCGCGCAGCACCCGCTCAGCGCCTGGACGCCCACCGTGCCGCAGCTCGCGCGCGCCGGCATCACAGCCCGCCCGGCGGGCGCGAATCTGCTCACCCGTCGCCTCCCCGATCTCGTCGTCATCGGCCTCGGCACGAATTCCTACGGCATGCCCCGCGACGCCGAGCTCCTCGAGATCGCTATCCGCCGCTGGCGTCAGCTCGGCGTCGATGTGCTCGTCATCACCACCAACTCGCGCACCGATGGCTTCGCCACCGCCATGCTCGACAGCGCGTCGACCATGCGCGCCCTCGCCGAGACCAACGGCGCCGCCCTCGCCGACACCTGGGCCGAGATCGCGCAGGCCCGGCTCCTCGGCGCGGCGGTGACGCCCGACGGCGTGCACCCCGCCGACATCGGCCAGCTCCTCTACGCCCGCGCCATCCGCCGCAACCTCAACTCGCTCGAGCAGATGGCCGAGCAGCTCGTGCCCGGTCGCTTCAAGTTCTTCCGGCCGACGACGTCGACCCAGCGGGTGCGCCCTCCCTCCACCGGTTACTACCAGCCCTACATCCTCGGCGGAGGCGGCGCGGCGGCCGCCGCCTCCGTATTGGCGACCAACTACAACGTGGCGCTCGCCGGCCAGTCCCTCTCCACCGCCGTCGCCTCGCTCGGCGTCGGAGGCCAGGTGCTTTTTCAGACGCCCGCCTGCGCCTCGGTGGTCATCCTCTACGAGCTGGCCAGCGGCCAGTCGGCCACCGTCAAGGTCGCCAGCGTCGCCGGCGACATCAAGACGGGCATCGTCCTCGGTGGCCTCAGCAACCGCACCGTCTTCGCCGAGCTCATCTCATTCGCCGAACTCGAGGCGCTCGCCGGTGGCCAGCAGCCCAGCGGCCAGCGCGCCTTTGTGCCTCCCTTTGCCGGCCGGATCGAGGTCACCGCGCTCGGCGGCGGCGCCACGTCGCTCAACGTCCAAGGCATGCTCTTCCTCACGTGGGACGGTGCCGATCTTGATCCGCTCAGCTTCGAGCGGTCGGGCACCTGGTCCACCGAAGCGGCACGCAACGACAGCTCCATCATCATCCCCTACACCGATACCGCCAACTCCGAGGTGGTCATCCCCTTCGAGGGCGACGCCCTCCAGCTCACCCTGCAAACCGGCTCCGTCTCCGGATCCGGAGCGACGATCTCCGCATGGGTCGACGACGAGCTCGTGCTCAGCGCCGTGGCCAACGATCCCTACGGTGGCGGCAGCACCGGCAATTTCTGCAACAACGTCGTGCTCATGCCGCGCAACCCGACCGGATCCGCCTCGGGTGAAGACTTCGCCGGCCGCAACGCGAAGCGCCACACCGCCCGCGTGCGCCTAACCGCCGCCGGCTCCACCGGAGCATCCGCGCAAAACCGAAACCTCGCGATCGCCAGCGCCCGCGCGCTGACCTTCGCCTGAACCCCACGCCGGCATGATCACCCGCGACATCCCTTGGCGAGCTCTGGCGTTGGTGCCCGGGCTGCTCGCCCTCTTTTTTCTCGTCGGCTGCGTCTCCGAACCCGCCGCGTTCGCCAAGCCAACGCCCGCCGCGCCCACGCCCAAGGAATCCTCGGGACTCGTGGCGGGCCAGCGGGCCAAGGATCAAGCCGTCGTCACCGCCGCCGATGCGATCGACGTCCTTGTCGAAGGCACCGCCGCCGCCCCTGCCGTCGGCGCCAAGACCACGGAGCAACGTGCCGCCGTCGCCGCCGCCCCCGCCGAGCAGATCGCCGAGATCCTCGCCCGCTTCGACTCCGCCATCCTCGGCTGGCATGCCCTCGCCAAAGAGAAAGACGCCCAGATCGCCAAGCAGGCCGAGCAGATCGCCGCCCTCAAAGACGCCGAGCTCCGCGCCCAGGTGCGCGCCATCCGCCTCTTCGGCCTCGGCTGCCTCGTGGTGGCCGGCCTCCTCGGCTTCGTCGTGAAGAACCTCCCCGGCGCCGGCGTCGCTGCCCTCTTCGGTTTCGGCGCCCTCGCCAGCGCGCAAGCATGGCTCCGCGTCGCCTCGCATCCCGCCTTTATCCCGACCGTGGTGGGCCTCGTCCTCGCCGGCCTTGGCGGCCTCGCTTGGGCCTGCATCCATGCCTACCGAAAAGGCGACCTCGCCCGAAAGACCGAGCGTGAAGCCACCCGCCTGCGCGACACCCTCGGCAAAGTGGTGCCGGTCCTCGACGCCGCTTACGAAAACGCCGAGCAGCAGACTCGCGACCTGCTCGACCGCTCCATCTTCGCCCGCCTGAGCAGCGCCTTCGGGCGCGACGAGAAGGCGGTAGTCCACGAGATCCGCGCGCAGACCGCCAAATGATCGCCACGATCACGCCCGATACCGACATCACCGCCACCCTCGCCGCCGCCGGCGGCGCCTTCGTCGCCGTCTTCTGGGCGGGGTGGAAAATCGCCAACGCGATCCGCGATCTGGTGGAGGAGATCAAAGGCCTGCGGAAAGACGTGCGCGCCGCGTGGACGCGCGAGGAACACGAACGCTGGAGCTTCCGCCTGGAGCGCGAGAACGCCGGCCTCCCCCTCGTGGTCCCGCCTATCCCGGCGCGTGCGGAGGAAGACTGAGCATCTGCTCCTTCACCCTTGCCAGCTGCGCCGCGAGCCGATCGCGCTCCGGCCGCAGCCGCGCCGCATCCACGGGTGGCAACCGCTTCGCCTTCCGCTCCAGCCTCGCCACCTCCCCGGCGAGATGCGTCCGCAAAAACGGCAGGCGATCCGCCGGGATCTTATCCACCGGCCGAGCGAGAAAGAGATCGATGCGCTTGCCGATGGCGGACGCTCGCGGCGGCGCCTGCCGGTTCAGGCAAAGCCCGGGGAAAAGCGCCGCCTCCGCCTTTCGCATCGGCCGGATATAGTCCTGGAAAAGCACGTCCTCCGAGTTGCCCATCGTAGCCGACAACGTCTTCGCGTCGTGGTAGAGCGCGTAGTGCCAGCTCGCGTAAGTATGGCGGAGGAGATCCTTCTCCCAACGATCAAACAGCCCCGCCGCCCGTCGCACCCGGTTGAATTTCCGCGTCGAGTAGAAGCCCAGCTCGAGCTTCTTCTCCTTGCACCACCGGAAAATCCCCACGGCCGCGTCGCACAGCGCGATATGCCGCCGCTTGCGTCCGCCCTTGGCGTAGTTGAGCTCCAGATACGGGTGCTCGTCGTCGAGCTGCACGTCCTCCCATGAGTGGCGCGGCACCTCGTCCGGCCGCGCGCCCGTCAGCACGCACGCGGCGAAGTAAGGCAGCATCTGCGGCCCCTCGGGATCGGTGAGGGCGCACTGCAAAAGCGTCCACGTCTCCTCGAAGGAGATGATGCCCGGCGGCTTCTCGTTCTTCACGACCGGCCGGTCGAGATCCTCGAGGACGGGGTTACGCTGCATCATCCGCTTTTTCACCGCCCACTCGCAAAAGCGGGCCAGATGGTCGAAGCGATCGCGCTGGGTGCGGACGCCAGGCGCGGAGTAGATCCACTCCTTCGCGTTGTCCGCCGATACCTCGAGCGTCGACGTGATCTTGGCCGCGCGCCCGAACCGCCGGATGTTTTCGCGAAGTCCCACGGCGGTGTGCTCCTGATTTTTCCGCGTCCTCCTCAGCCAGGCGGACCAGTCCTCGGCCGCATCGTAAAGCATGGCGCCGGCGAGCTGCTTGAAGTGGTCGCGAAAGAACCGGACCGCTTGCCCCAACGTGGTGCCGGCCGGTAGATCCGCGAAGGCGGCCTCTGCCTGGCGCACCACGCCCTCGGGAAGACGGGTGAGGACAGGCCGCTCCTCGTTGCCGGAGGTGAGACCTTCGAGCAAGGAGGCGCGAAAACTGATCGCCTCGGCCTCGGTCGGGAAATTTTGACGGATCCGCTCGCCGCGGATGGTCCCGCTCACGCGGAACGAGATCGACCCCGACGCGTTGGGGAACGGCGTGATGATCAGCTTCGGAGTGCGGGCCATGCGATTGCCGGAACAGTTGCCAAAACAAGGCAAACGCTGGCGAAAGCTGGCGGCCGCTGGCAAGCGCCGAGCCGCCGAAGTGACCATCTTCCCAGAGGGAAAAGAGTGGTCGGGGTGGAGAGATTCGAACTCTCGGCCTCTACGTCCCGAACGTAGCGCTCTACCAGGCTAAGCTACACCCCGATTTACCGTCCCTTGCGGGCGGCGGAAGGTCACCATCCTTGGCGAATCG
>JACCEA010253559.1_pt1 | contig 39018 bp, 31 predicted proteins | sample 7449851 | NCBI WGS metagenome assembly JACCEA01 (sample SAMN15323453, study PRJNA562643) | freshwater metagenome | isolation source: river surface water | place: USA:Blue River Watershed | collected 2017-08-18 | reverse complement strand
AATAGTCCCGATTTTCGGGACTATTTTTTTTGTGTTATTTTTGCGCACCTTAAATCATGAAACTATGGGTAGGATATTTGAAGTAAGAAAAGCAACCATGTTTGCTCGTTGGGATAAAATGGCGAAACAATTTACACGTATCGGTAAAGAGATCGTGATTGCTGTAAAAGCATCTGGACCAGATACGGCCACCAATCCTGCTTTACGTAGATGTTATCAGAACGCGAAGAGTGTGGGCATGCCAAAGGATCGTGTGGAAGCTGCCATTAAAAGAGCTTTAGGAAAAGACACATCTAACTACGAAGAAATTTTATACGAAGGATACGCACCACATGGTGTTGCTTTGTTAGTAGAGACTGCAACAGACAACCATGTAAGAACTGTAGCCAATGTGAAAAGTATTTTCAACAAAGGGGGTGGCGCATTAGGCAATAGCGGTAGCGTGAGTTTTCAGTTTAAAAAAATGGGGGTATTTAAATTGAACCCAGAAGGCCTAGTGATGGATGATTTAGAATTAGAATTAATTGATCATGGATTAGATGAATTAGGAGAGAGTAACGACGACAACGACAATCCAATCATTGTATTAAGATGTGCATTCACCGATTTTGGTAATTTACAAAAAGCTTTAGAGGATAAAAATATTACCCCAATCAGTGCTGAATTGGAGTGGATCCCAACCACTACAGTACCAGTATCAGATGAGCAAGCAGAAGACATTAGTAAGTTGATTGAAAAATTAGAGCAAGACGAAGACGTAAATAAAGTCTTTCATAACATGGCTTAAATTATTAGTGCCTTTTATTCTGTGAATATAAAAGGCACTAATAATTTCTTTTATGATTTTTTTTCAAAAAATTAAAATTTTTCGAAACTCTATTCATTTTACTCTGCCATCATTTCTTGTACCACTTGTATCACTTCTTCTGTATTGGGTTTAGAGAAATAATCTCCATCACTTGCATATGCTGGACGATGCGCTTTGGCAGATAATGTTCTAGCGCTTGCGTCTAACCACTTGTATCCACCCTGCCCTTCGATCACTTGTTGGTACATATAAGCAGAAGCACCTCCTGGCACATCTTCGTCCACAAATAAAATGCGATTAGTCTTTTTAAGCGAAGCAACTATTTGATGGTTGATATCAAAAGGTAATAAAGTTTGCACGTCAATAATTTCACAGTCGATGCCCAATGCTGCTAAACGAATTGCCGCATCTTCTACGATTCTTAATGTTGAACCATAAGAAACGATGGTGATATCATCTCCAGTTCTTAATGTTTCTGTCATGCCCAATGGCACAGTGAACTCATTGATATTCGAAGGCACTGTTTCTTTTAAACGATAGCCATTTAAGCATTCAATCAATATAGCAGGATCATTGGCTTGCAATAAAGTATTGTACATCCCTACTGCTTGCACCATATTTCTTGGCACACAAACAAACATCCCTCTTAACGAATTGATGATCATACCCATTGGAGATCCACTATGGAAAATGCCTTCTAAACGATGGCCTCTTGTTCTTATGATCACCGGACTACTTTGTTGACCTACCGTGCGATAATGCAAAGTGGCCACATCGTCACTTAAAGTTTGTATGCCATATAATAAGTAATCTAAGTATTGAATTTCAGCGATAGGTCTTAATCCTCTCATAGCTAAGCCATGCGCTTGCCCCATGATGGTTTGTTCTCTGATGCCTGTGTCAAAAATTCTGTTCACGCCATATTTGGCTTGTAGTCCAGCAAAACCTTGGTTCACATCGCCAATATTTCCTAAGTCTTCACCAAAGGCAACTACTTTAGGATTGTTCGAAAATAAATAATCAAAATATTCATTCAATACTTCGTATCCATTTAATTGTTTTGGATTCGCATCCATTACAGCTGGCACAACAGATACATTCAATGCGCTCTTTGGCCCTTCGTTGTATAAATACTTGCTATAAAATGGCACTTGTTCCTTGTAATAATCTGCGATTAGTTTTTTAATTGCAGCGGCTTGTGGATGCTGTGGCATTTGCTCTAGCACCATATTTAAACTTCTGAAAAGTTCCCTTTTTAGTGGTTCTTTATTCAATACCAATGTTTGCATCATGCGATACAATGGCGCTTCAGGATCCAATTCAGCCTGCACTAAATTTGCTGCTTCTTGAATCTTGGTTTTAATGGGGGTGATGTATTTTTCCCAAGCGACTTGTTTTGCATCACGCACTTCTTGCTTCACTTCTGATTCAAAAATATCCAATGATGCTGCAGTAGCTAATTCATTTAAGATCAACCAATCCCTCATTTGTTTATTACAATCCCAATTTCTTTCCCAGGCTAATCTTTCTGCCGACTTATACCTTTCATGACTTCCGCTTGTGGAATGCCCTTGTGGCTGAGTGACTTCTTTGACATGAAATAAAACAGGCGTATGCGTTGCACGTGTGTAAGCGATACCTTCTTCAAAAGTCTCGCATAGTGCAGCGTAATCCCATCCGTTTACAGTATATATTTTGATCCCATTGGTACCAGGTTTTTTCTCAAAACCAGCCAATGCTTCGGAAATAGATCCTTTTGTTGTTTGCAATTCGGTTGGCACTGAAATACCATACCCGTCGTCATAAACAATTACAGCGAGTGGCACCTGTAATACCCCTGCAGCATTGATGGTTTCCCAAAAATGTCCTTCGGATGTACTTGCGTCTCCTATTGTACAAAAACAAACTTCGTTTCCATGATTGGTTAAACCTGTAAATGAATCTGCCGAGTTTCTAAAAAACTTGGACGCAAAGGCCAATCCCAATCCTCTTACCATTTGACCAGCAGTAGGTGCGATATCCGCAGACACATTATAACGATCTACTAACGGAAGCCATTCGCCTTTTTCGTCTACAAAGGTTGTGCTAAAATGCGAGTTCATGTTTCTACCACCACTATATGGGTCGTTTAGCACATCGGCATACAATTGGGCAAAATAATCAGCCACATTAGAAACCCCTAAGGCAAACATGAATGTTTGGTCTCTATAATATCCACTTCTAAAATCTCCTTTTTGAAAGAATTTTGCAAGGGCTACTTGTGCCACTTCTTTACCATCACCAAAAATGCCAAACTTGGCCTTACCGGTCAACACCTCACGTCTACCTAATAAACTCACTTCTCTACTAATAAGTGCTGTTCGGTAGTCCTCCAATACAGTTTTTCGAAATGCTTCAAATGAAAGCATGTCCTGTCTAGATGCTGCTTCTAAGTTGGATTCCATTTGACAAAAATAACGTTCAAAATGCAATAAAACTCAAGAAACACATAAAATCAGATAATTACCGAAATTTGAATAATTTAGCACATATTTCAGTATCCATAGACTTCATTTTTAGTCCATTTGGTCCCCCTATTCTCAAACATAAAAAAACACAATATGAAGCAGCTTTTTACCCTTTGTTTTTCCCTTGCAGCAATGTTTTGTTCTGCACAATCTGGCGTTAAATTTGACAAAGCATCCCATAATTTTGGGAAAATCCCTAAAGGAGTGCATAAAACAGTGGTATTTACCTATACCAACACAGATGCAAGACCTATGGTGATTGAATTCGCCAATGCAGAATGCGGTTGTACCCAACCCGAGTACGATCAAAAACCAATTTTAAAAGGACAAAAAGGAAGTATCAAAGTAACTTACACCTCCCCGGCAGTTGGGGCTTTCAGAAAAAAAGTGAATGTTAAATTTGCCGGCCAAAAACTACCGGCCGAATTGGTGATAGAAGGAGAAGTGATTAAATAAGCTTAATAGTTTGTTCATATTCGTCACTCCAATTACAACTTATTTTTGTGTTGTTATGGTAATGGTTAATCCATAAGCAAGCAATCGTTATAGCCTCCTGAGTCTTCAGGGGGCTATTTTATGCTCACCGTGGGTGCTAATTCAAAAAATATATGCACCCTCTAAATTGGATGAGGGTAATAACAAAAAATGCCCCCCGAAACCGGAGGGCACTTAATTTGTATCTTCTTATGCACTTTTTATTTAGCCCACCACATTTTAGCGTAGTTGTCATCTGTACCACCCATTGCAGTTACAGCAGCTTTATAATTTACTGGATTCAAAGATGCTTCAGTTGGAGTATAACCCAAACGGAAAGGAATACCTCTTGAGTCAACTCTGTCAACAGCAGCAGTCAATACTGGGAATCCTGTTCTTCTCCAATCACACCAAATCTCCCAAGCACTTAAGTAGTTATGTACCCACTTCTCAGTTAAGATTTGCTTGTGTGCAGTGGCACTTGAATAAGCTACATCAGCTTCAGCCATATAAGCAGCATAAGCTGTTGCATCATATACACCATACATTTCCCAAGAAGCTTTAATCGCATCTTTGTACTTTGTTTCAGCTTCAGCATCTCCACCGGTTGTATAACCCAATTTAGCGGCTTCTGCTTGTAAGAATAAAACTTCAGCATAGTTGTAAATAGACAATGGAGAACCTTGACTTCTGAAATAAGATCCAATTCTGCTATAAGCAGCCGGTATATTTACAGCAGCATTTCTGCCATATGGCAATCCTTTCACAATACCACTTGCTAATACTTCACCATAGATTGGCAAACGTGGATCTGCTTTTGGCTCCATGTAATCAGTCATTGTTTTGCTGATGGCATAGTCGTTACGATTGCTCACAGAATAGTTATCGTACCAAGGATTGTAGTTATTAGGATCTCCAGCTACAAACTTATACATGATGTTTTGAGCATTGCTAGTGATCACACCAGCAGCTAAAGCAGCAGCATATTCAGTTTTGCCTTTTGTAGGATTCACTTTTGACAATCTAACAGACATTGCTAAACGAATGGTGTTTGCAAAACGCTTCCATGCTGCCATGTCACCACCAAAAATAACATCACCTACAACACCAGCTTCGTTCTCTTTAATTTGAGCACCTGCTTCAGTTAACTCTTTAAACAAATCTGTGTAAATGGATTCTTGAGAATCATACTTTGGAGAATATGCTTCACTTCCTTTTAATGCTTCAGAATAAGGGATATCACCCCAGATGTCTGTCATTCTTAAAAAGTAAAACGCTTTCATGATTCTTGCAGCAGCAATTTGATTTGACTTTGAGCCATTACCAATTGTTGTAGCTGCGCCTTCATTGTTGTAATTGATGATTGTTTGCAAATCATATAAAGGTCCTACGTACCAAGCTGCAAAACTTGCATTACGATCACTGTATAGTGAAGATCCTGGATAAGGTCCTTCAGATAAATGTTGCACGTATAAATTAGCCAATCTGTTATTAAACATAACAGTTTTCATCGCTTGTTGCGAATTGGTAAGCAATGCACTTGTTGATGCTTTTGTAAGAAGCGTTGGAGATACATTCGTATCGCCAAACTTATTACAACTTTGCATGGTAGCAAGGACTGCGATAAGAATTAATATTTTTTTCATCATTATTATTTTTAAAATTTTTGAACTAATTATTCATTAGAACGTTACACGTAAGTTAACACCAAGTTGACGTGTAGAAGAAAGCTGTCCACCTTCTCTGTAGAACACTTCTAACTCAGATGGATCAATACCCCATTGCTTAGTTGTAGCCCAGATTAACCATGCGTTTTGCACGATGAATCCAAGATTTGCAGTTTTAGCAAATGGCACTTTTTTCAACATAGAAGCAGGGAAATTGTAACCCAATCTAACTTCACGTAATTTAATATATGATGCATCTAATAATACATTGCTTGCGTCACGTTGACGTGCAGTGTACCAATAAGCACGAGCTGGAAGGTATCTGTTGTTCTCTTGACCAGCTAAAGCACCATTTGCAAAAATACCTGGGATACGAATACCACCGTTACCAGCGTTACCACCAGTTGTAGTATAAGATCCTGGGTAATCTCTCCAATCGTATCCTTTATCGTTCACACCCACTGTCTCTTGAGAAAGACCAGCACCAGTGTTAAAGTTTCTTGTTTCAGAGTAGAACAAACCACCGCTTTGGAAATCGATAGAGAAAGCTAAATCAATATTCTTATAACGGAATGTGTTAAATAGACCTCCTGTCCACTTTGGTAATACGGTACCAATCTCTTGGTTGATATCATACAAAGGTTGACCAGTTGCGTCAATTAAAGTCTTTCCAGTAGCTGGATCTTTTCTCCATTTTCTACCATAGTAAGTACCCCATTGACCACCCACTCTATGCTCTAAACGAGTATCATATCTATTCGTTGCATATAAGTAAGTATTGATGCCTGGAGCCAATTCTTTGATTTCGTTTTGGTTCTTAGCCCAGTTAATGCTGGTTTCCCAAACGAAGTTCTTAGTTTCAACTGGCTTTCCATTTAATGAAACCTCAATACCTTGGCTTACGATGTTACCCGCGTTAATTTGCGCAGTTGAGAAACCACTTGCAGAAGATACATCCACCCCTAAGATCTGATCTGTGTTATTGTTTTGGTAAACAGTTACATCAAATCCAATCTTTCTAAACAATTTCAATTCTAATCCTAATTCGTATGCCTTTGTTAAAGCTGGACGGATTCCGCCACCTTTAAATTGGTTACCAATTGATACTGAAGCATTACTGCCGTAGAAAGAACCGTTGTTGATAGCTAAATCTAAAGAGTGTGCACCTAAGTCAGAGCCTACGCTCGCAAATGAAGCACGTAATTTACCATAGCTTAACCAGTTCGTTTTTAACAATTCTGTGAAAATGAAACTTGAACTCACAGAAGGATATAAATAAGAATTATTTGCTTCAGGCAATGCAGAAGACCAGTCATTACGAATGGTTCCATCTACATATAAGAAATCTCTATAACCAAATGATGCTTTACCATAAACAGAGTTCACAATCTTTTTCTCGTAGCTTCTTGTGAAACTTGGACGAGATACAGAAGCAGCAATGTCAAAATAGTTTGGAGAACTCAATCCACCTTCAGTAGATAATGACATCTGGCTGTAACTATTTCTTCTAATATTACCTCCAGCCAATCCATCTACAGAGAAATCCCCGAATTTATTTTTATACACGATGTTGGTCTCATAGTTCATCTCTTTGTATTGGTTTTGCAATTGCTTATAATAAGGCAATGCCAATGAACCAGTCGCCATTCTTTCATCATTCTCGTTAGAATAAGTGTTCATTCTTGCATTTGACTGAATACTTAAATGACTGTTGATTTTATAGTTTAAACCTACGTTACCAACAATTCTATTTTGTTTTTGAGTCGTGTAGTTTTCTGCAACAACAAAATAAGGGTTATCCCAATATTGAGGAATACCATAAGTCGCAAAATCACCTGTTGCATTAGGATCACCAATGTTCCAAGAATTCAAACTTCCATCTGGTTCACGATATTGCTTCATGCGCTCCATATCCAATTGTCTTTGATACCATTGGTTGAAGTTTTGAGTTACGTTTAATCCAGAAAGATTATAGCCTTCTGTTGGCGCACCTTTTGTATATGAAGTGGTATAAGTGATGTCAGTTGATACAGTTAATTTTTTACCCACATCAAAAGAACCATTCACACCCAATTGATGTTGGTCTCTATTTGCATTAGGCACCACCAATGTTCTTTGTTGGTTACCATAAGTCAATCTGAAATTATGTGATTCTCCACCAGATGTAAAGGCAACTGAGTTGTTCAAATTCAAACCTGTTTGGAAGAAATTCTTCACGTTGTTTGGTTGAGCTACCATTGGTGTTAATTGACCAAATTCAGCTCCAGGATACCAGCTCCAATAAGCACGGTACTGAGAACCATCAATCTTTGGACCCCAGCTCTCATCCGCTCCATATTCTAACATTCTTTGACCTTGAAACGCAGACCAAGATGCAGGATGTGCTGCAGCATCGTAATTAAAGATGTAATATCCTTGGTCATCTAAATAACCAGCGCCCAATGTATTTTTATTAGTGTAGGCAGAAGAATAACCACCCGCATATTGATTTTGGTAGGGAGGTAAAAGTGCGATATTTTCAAATGTTGCACCTAAGTTCAACTCAACACCACTAAACTTTTTACGCGTACCTTTTTTGTTGTGATTACAACCGCACCGTTCGCAGCACGTTGGCCATACAATGCAGTCGCTGCAGGTCCTTTCAATACAGATAAGTTTTCAACGTTATCCATTAAAACTGCTGATTGATTGGTAATGGTTCCGTCAACAACAAAAATCGGCTCCTGTGGTCCTAAACCAGTAACACCACGGATTAAGATACTACCATTGTCAAAAGCAGAACTAGGAGATCCTACTAATTGCACACCAGCAACCTTTCCTGCTAATGCAGTACTTACGTCCGTTGATTTTGCCACTGTTAAGTTTTCACCTTTCACCTCTTGAACAGCATATCCAAGGGCTTTTTTCTCTCTTTTAACGCCTAAGGCAGTTACAACAACTTCTGTTAAATTGTCAACTGTTTCTCTTAGTGTAATTCTGCTTGCATTTGCTGCAGATACTTCTAAGTTAGCAAATCCTGTTGCAGAAACCTGCAATACAGCGTTTTGTTTAACTGTGATAGAGAAAGCGCCATTCGCATCTGCTTTTGTAGCATTGCTTGTGCCTTTCTCTCTTACTGTAGCGGCTTCAACCGGCGCACCTTTGGCGTCCGTTATCTTTCCGTTTACAGTTGTAGTTTGAGCTAGTGCGATGTTCAAGGAAAAGAACATAGCCAGCATCAGGTACAAATTTTTCTTCATGTGATTAAATTTTAGAATACAAATCCCTAGTAAAAAGACTAGGCATTTGTTAATGAATTGTGAATTTAAGCTATTTTCTCCTTGCTTCTTATCATTTTGTTAACTATTTTAACCAAAAACTGACATTAAAATATTATTTATATAAATATTTAATAATATATGATAATTGTCATGTTTCATTGAGATTTTAAATGAATCAATTCTCTTAGTTACCCAAAAAAGGGGCATTCAATGAATGCCCCTTTTAAATTTAGAATAGTTTTAACTATTGATCAATGGATCAAGACCCTCTTGACCCACCAGTTTTAATTGGTTTCTTACTCGCTCCAGAAGACTTAGTACTTGCTTTTGCGATAAATTTTGAACTACCGCCCGCTTGTACATTGGTTTTAGCACTTGAAGCCGTTTTCTTGTCTGCTATTTTTTTATTGATTGCGAATCCCATAATGTTCGTATTAGACTCAAAAGTAGGACTTATATCCTTAATAAAATGCAAATTCTACTCTTCTGTTCTTTGCCCTTCCTGCAGCAGTTTTATTGGTAGCAATCGGATCTGCTTCTCCATACCCTTCGGCTGTAATATGCTCCGGTCCAATCCCTTGTTTTGCAAGATAGTTTTTTACAGTATTTACCCTGGCCTTAGACAACTTTAAATTAGACGCGTCTGAACCCACATTGTCTGTATAACCCGACAATCTAATACTTAAATTCTTCTTCAATAGAATATCTACCACTCTATGTAAATAAGAAAATGAAATTGGCTTTAAAACTGCGCTCCCTGTTTCAAACTGTAAATGTTCGGATGCTTCTTTAATCACATTATAATCGTCATCGGAGATGTCCATTTTAGCTGGAGCTTCTACCATTCTTTCTACAATTGTACTGGTATAAGTGCAACCAGATCCATCTACCCTAGTGCCTGTTGGCGTACCTGGACATTTATCAAAATAATCACTCACACCATCTGCATCTGTGTCTTTTTTCATTCTTGCGTGTTCCTCTTTTAACGCTTTAATTTCATTATCTCTATTAGCAACACTTGTGTTTAATAACCTGATTTCCTCTGCAAGTAAATCATCACGATCCGATAAATCTTTTGACAATTGTCTTGGTGCATTGTGACGCGCTAACTGAGTTTTTGTTTTACCCTTGATGGCAAACTCTACACCAACGTGTGCATAGGAAAAGCGGTCATTCAAAAAAGGTGTTTTATAATAACCATCCAAGTCATCTGCATCCACAAAGCCAACCTTATAGCCAAAATCTAAATTAACAGATGGCGTTAGTCTTGCCTTAAAGCCTAAGCCGACTGGTATAAACATAGTAGAAGCAGTGCCATCTGGATGTCCATCAACAGCATTATTTTCTACCGTAGTTAAAGTGGCTTCATAGCCCACTACTCCCATTCCCAATGTTAAATAGGGTTTGATTGCCGTGTTCAGCTGTGACCAATTGATATTTCCTAAATTCGCCACCGCGCTTAAACTAGCAGACCAATTTAGGTTGGTTTTAAATGAACTATAAGGACTTGGGGGTGGCACACCTGCCCATAAACGATTGTTATTGGCACTTAATTTGCCCGCTACAAAATCTGCTTGTACTCCAAAAACATGTGAAAATTGATTTTTGACATAAAAACCATAGCCAAGATTGGTTTCCCATTCAGAGAAATCGTTTCTTCCACCAAAAGCAGATATGGGCATTAAGCCGCCCGCATTGACACCAATTGACCAGGTGCTAAATTCATTGGTACCATTGAACAACTTGACAGATCGATTGGTTGTTTCTTGTGCCTTTATTTGCTGAAATGCAATCATCGATACAAAAAATACAGCTACAATTTTTGAGTAATATTTTTTCATTTTTTTATAGTTTTAAAAGTTAAAATCTCAATTTAAAATGTGTTAAGATTTACAATACAATGGATGTATTGTGTTGAAGCAAAGTTGATCACTTAATGAGTGTTATTGTTACATAACTTGATAAATGATTTGTATATTTTACGGCTACACGTTTTCTAAAATTTCCGTCCTAGTCATCTGTGATTTTTTAAAAAAAGAAGGAGACAACCCAGTAATTTTCTTGAACTGATTGGACAAATGTGCAACACTACTATAGTTTAGTTTATAAGATATCTCTGTCAAATTATATTCATCGTACATCAGCAACTCTTTTACTTTTTCAATCTTATGCGTAATTATAAATTGTTGAATGGTACGACCTTCTATTTCCGAAAAAATATTCGACAGATAGACATAATCCATATTTAACCTGCTTTTGATGTATTCCGAATAATTTACAATGGGGAACTCATCTGCATGATGTACCATCTCGATGACAGCATTTTTAATACCTTCGATGATGGCGATCTTTTTATCTTCAATCAGCGGAAGCCCAGCTACAAATAAATTATTTTTTAAAATAACTTTCTGCTTGTCCGATAATTCATTTTTGATTTCGGCCCAGCCTAATTCTATTTGAACTGGCTCTGCTCCTACTTTTTCAAGTTCAGCCTTCACTAACATTTTACAACGAAGGCTAACCATGTTTTTTATATATAATTTCATAATAATAAAGCTACTATTGAATAAAATAAATATTACTGATTACAATCAAAATCCAACATGACTCTGGTCAAATTAATTGCTTAATTCTTCTAGCTTTTTTTTATTTAAAATTTGAATACAGTTATTGGCTATATCAATTAATTTTTCAGCCTTGAAATCTGTTAAAGTCCTAATTAATGACTCCGTAGCGGTACCCGCAATGGATGCTAAATTATCTCTACTAATATCAATTTTAAAATCAGGCGACTCCGTCTTGTTGTATTTTTCATTGATTCGAATCAATGCATCTGCTACTTTTTTTCGAAGAGAATTGTAGGCCAGTCCTATCATTTGGCATTTTTTTTCTGATACGCTTTTTGTCAACAAATGAATGAATAAGTTCATTACTTGTTGATTGGTTTTGATCAATTGATTGAACTCTCCTCTTGGAATTACAATCAATTCTGTCTCCTCTAATGCCTCTGCTATTTCTGTGTAATTTGAATTTTCAATCAATGGGATATAGCCAATAAAGTCGTTCTCTGCATACAAATCCACTACCAATTGCTTTCCAATGTCGTTGGTTTGGTAAATTTTGACCTTACCCTTTTTAACAAAATATAAATTTCTTGAACAATTACCCTCTGAGAATATGATTTGTTTCTTTTTATAATAAAGTATATCTCGATCTTTAATTAATACTTCTAATACATCTTCTACACCATTCAGTCGAATGACTTCGGCGCTCGACGCTATAGCAGATTCTGTTGGCTTTTCCGAAAATGCAAATTGTTGTCTACTGGAATGAATGACATTGCTGGTATGGACTGGAGCAATTATTGCATCATTGTAATGCTTTCCATTGCCATTCATATTTGCCAATTCATCTAAATGCGCATGTCCATTTAAATGTTTGGGTGTAAAAAATACCACTTTGGCGTGTTGTGTAGCAGGATGACTTTGCAATTCTTGAAATAAACCATACCCATCAAGCAATGGCAATAAGGAACCACAAATAATCATATCTGGCGTTTCACGCTTTGCCAGTTCGGCTGCATGCTGCCCATCATCTGCCGTAAAGACTTCATAATTTACCAATTCAAGTACTTGTGCGAGATTTGACCTAATGTCTTCGTCTTTTTCGATCAATAGAATTTTTTTCATAAGAAATAGCATTTTTGATTTGAATAAATTACCACAATAGCACAGCGCTCTCCAAACTTGCAAAATCAAAGTTTGTTCTCATTGATTTTGAATCAATGAATTGAATAAATGAGGGCGCCACATTGGAGGATGGGGGATAAGGAAAGGGGGTGGGGAATCACAATCAGAATTGACATTCTGACTTACGCAGGGTTGGTAGTATTTTCTCTAAAGGGAATAGCCACATTTAGAGGGGGAGGGAAATACTACAATTGCTACCTAACTATTAACGTTCCTTTCATTGTAATATTATAAATGTATTGGAGAATTTTTACTGACTGTTATCAGTTATTTCATTGATTATCGTTAACCATTTAGAGTCTGGCATCTACCAAGCATCTTGACATCACCGACTTGGTATCAAAAACAACCGCATCTTGATTAATTAATTTTGCAAGATTTTGTTGATTGAATGCATCGTGCGAGACAGCTAATATCACTGCATCATAGCCTCCTTCAGGCAGTTCAACCAAGTCAATCCCATACTCTTTTTTTACTTGATGCGCATCAGCCCAAGGGTCATACACATCTACATCCAAACCAAATGCCTTCAATTCAGTATAAATATCAATCACTTTAGAATTTCTGATATCTGGGCAGTTTTCCTTGAATGTAAATCCGTTAATCAACACTTTTGCACCATTGATTTTATGATTTTTTTGAATCATCAACTTAATCACTTTGCTCGCCACAAACTGTCCCATCTGATTATTGACCCTTCTGCCAGACAAAATCACTTGGGGATGGTAGCCCAAGGATTCGGCTTTATGAGCCAAATAATAAGGATCAACACCAATACAATGCCCTCCTACTAAACCTGGTTGGTATTTTAAAAAATTCCACTTAGTAGACGCAGCATCTAACACATCATTGGTATCAATATCCATTCGATCGAATATTAAAGCCAACTCATTCACAAAGGAAATATTAATATCTCTTTGTGCATTTTCTATCGCTTTAGACGCTTCTGCAACTTTAATACTTGGTGCTAAATGTGTCCCCGCTACAATGATAGATTTATATAAGTCATCCACTACTCCTGCAATCGTTTTTGTTGAACCTGATGTTACTTTTTTAATGGTAGTTAAGGTATTGACTTTGTCTCCGGGGTTTATTCTTTCAGGTGAATAACCACAGAAAAAATCTATATTGTATTTTAACCCACTCATTTTCTCCAACACTGGAACACAATCTTCTTCTGTACAGCCCGGATATACTGTAGATTCATAGATCACCAAATCACCCTCCTTTAAAATTTTCCCAATCATTTCAGTAGCTTTTAAAATAGGTGCTAAATTGGGCTTGTAAAAGCTATCAATTGGAGTTGGCACCGTTACGATATATGTATTGGCATGCTTTATATCTTCTACATTTGAAGAAAATTCAATTTTAGAAATTAAATCCAACCCATTCACTTCTCTAGTTCGATCATGCCCATTTTGCAATTCATCTACTCTTTGATCGTCAATATCAAATCCTACAACTGGATATTTTTTAGCAAATTCTAATGCCAATGGTAATCCAACATAACCCAATCCAACTACTGCTACTTGGTGTGTCCAATTTATCATATTATACTTATTTAATTTAAAAATCGACTAATAGGCATTCTTATGCCCTGCAAAAACTTGATAGATCGTAAGAAACATAATTCTTATATCTAACCAGATGGTCCAGTTTTCGAAGTACCATAGGTCACTTGCCACCCTGCCTTCTATTTCGGATTGATTTTTAATCTCTCCTCTATAACTATTTATTTGCGCCCAACCTGTTATCCCAGGTTTTAAAAATTGTCTTGACATATAATGCGCTACCATCTTTGAAAATTCAGAACTATGCTTTAGCATATGTGGCCTCGGCCCTACCAAACTCATTTCGCCCAATAGCACATTCATAAATTGCGGGAATTCATCCAGACTCGATTTTCTTAAAAATCGACCAAGTCTTGTAATTCTTGGATCATGCTTTGTTGCCGAAAGCTCATCGGAAGTCTCATTGATATACATACTCCTAAATTTCAAACAATAAAAAGGCTTGTCATTTTTACCACTTCTTAATTGCTTAAAAAAAACTGGCCCCTTGGATTCTAGCTTAATTAGGGTAGCAATCAATGGAATTAACCATGATAAAATAAAAAGCATCACAGCAGTACTCACTAATACATCCAAAGTCCTTTTCTTTATCCGATTGCTCATGTCTTCCAACGGATCACCCCTTAAAGCGAGGACAGGCATGTCACTTAGGTAATCTACAACTACGGGCTTTTTTAGAAACATTGAAAAGTCTGGAATAATTTTAAACCTAACGCAACTGTTTTCAGCATCATTCATTAAATGATAAATAGCCCTGTTCTGTTCGGGCATAATTGTGGAAAATATTTCTTGCACATCCATCCGCTTTGCTATCTCGATTGTATTTTCTATCCCAGCCAATATGGGGTAATTGGACAACTCATCCACATTCGTTGGTTCTTCTACATACCCAATCATTTCTACATTGATTCCTTCTTCTTCAAAATATTTTGCAATTTTTTTAGCCATCTCGTTATAGCCGATAATCATAATTTTATTCACATAGGTTCCACGTTTTTTAATAAACTTCTGTAAAGAAAAATAAAGAAACCTGCTACTCCCTAAAGCTAAAAGAAAACAAACCAGCAATGACAATATAAAACTGCGCGAGAAACTCACTTCTCTTATGATAACCAAATACATGAACATGAGCATTACCCAAAGCAAATACATTTGCATTGTTCTTTTTACAAACTGCTCGAACTTCAATACGAGCATACTTCCATACAAACCAATAGTAAGTGAAATCAATATCCAGATTAAATTCATCATCAACCAGAATTGCAGATACGGACTAAAATCAAATACATCTAGTGTCCTTTGATAAAAGAGCAATAATATAAGTACCGACATATTTAGCCCTAAAATATCTAATGCAAAAAGTGCATTACTAAGTAGGTATTTTAATCCTTTTTGCATAATAATATATTTACTATTCTTTCGGATGTCTTTCCATCCCACAAAGCAGGTCCTTTATTTGACTTCCAATGTCCATCATCCATTACACCTAACATTTCTGCTAGTTGTATTCTATTGTCGCCTACCAAGACATTCGTACCATCTGTGATGGTTTCTGGCCTTTCTGTCGTATTGCGCATCGTAATACAAGGCACATTTAACATGGTTGCCTCTTCGGTTATACCTCCAGAATCTGTAATGATCCCTTTTGCGTTTTTAACTAAGTAAATAAATTCTAAATAAGGCTGTGGCGTTATCAATTGAATCTCATGGCAATTCATTTGATTGGACTCAATACAACTAAGTGTTCTGGGGTGAACAGGGAAAACAACTTGCGTATTTTTTGTTAATGTCGCTATTTCTGTTAAAATTTCTTGAAGCTTTATAGGATCATCTACATTGCTTGGCCTATGCAAGGTTAGTAGAAGATATTTTTTAGCTTCTAAATTTAAGGCGTCCCAACATGGTGGTTTTTTGATCTCATCCAAATGATACAATAAAGAGTCTATCATTGTATTTCCTACAAAATGTATTTGCTTTTCGGGAATATTAGATGCGATTAAATTTTCAGAAGCAGTGACACTTGTTGTAAAAAATGTATCGCAAATCGCATCAGTGACTATTCTATTCAACTCTTCTGGCATGGTTAAATCGCCGGATCTTATACCTGCTTCCACATGCACCGTATGAATTCCTAATTTTTTAGCTGCCATAGCGGCGGCCATTGTTGATGTTACATCTCCTACCACCAATACAGTATCTGGTCTGTTTTGAATCAACTCGTTTTCAAACGAACACATAATGGAAGCTGTTTGTTGTATCGCGGTCCCAGAATGGCATTGTAAATTGGTGTGCGGCTGGGGGATTTGTAATTGGTCAAAAAAATCTCCACTCATCTTTTGATCAAAATGTTGACCCGTGTGTACCAGTCGATAATCAATAGCTGCTCCATTCATTTTTGCGGATTGAATAGCCCTTATAATTGGAGCAACTTTGACAAAATTGGGTCTAGCACCTGCCACTATTGTAATGAGCATGACTAGTAAATTTTAATGTGATTGTATTGTTCCGTAGCAAATTCTTCTTCCACGGAATGATCAAAGTCCCTAATCAAAGCAACAGTTTCTCTAATATTAGATTTGGATGACGCTCCAAAAAGTATAGACTGGATATTTGGCAAACTACAAACATAAGAAAGGGCATCTTTAGGCTTACTTGCTCCTCCAGATAAAACCTGCATGGCAATTACACGTACTTCTTTTTCTCTTAAGGTTTTTTCATACAAGGCCTTCCCTCCTGACATCCTAAAACCATCCACATTGATAGAAGTACAAATGATTGGATTTTCAATTCCAGAAGCATTTAAAAATGCTAATAATTTAGGCATATTCATAGTGATATAACCCGGTTCTGCATTGTATTCACTAATGATATACTGATGGTATGCTTTTATTACCTCTTTCATCCCAAGTCCAAGTAATAAATCTGTAATGACATTTTGTAAAAAAATAACAGGCGTATTGATGCCTTTAAACATTTTCATTTCAGCATCTACCAATAATTTCATCATGGTGATATAATCTTTGGAAACAATGGCGACACCCCCTCTAAATAAAGAACCAAAAAAATTGCCTGGCACATATTGCTTGAGTGTGCCTAGCAAACCTAATTCAGTGACCGCATTGGCATATTTGTGTGCATAGGGCAAACATGGATACATTTTGAAATTGTGGTACTTTATTGAGTTAGACCGAATGGTATCACAAATGGCTTCTATTCGTTCATGTGTTGTACACATAAAAGTATTCACACCTTCATCTATAGCATAGTCTAATGTTCTAAGGATTGCTGTATCTTCTTTGAATAAAATTGCCTGTGCCCTTGATTTTTCATCTGAACTGTGGTTGACTCCAAAAAATTGATTATCACCAAAAAGTATTCGTTCCATATTAATTCATTTTAAAATTTCTGATTAATTGAATCACCTTATCGGTTTGATTGGCAGATTCAAAATTGTTAATATTATTAGGCGCATCACCATTAATGGCCTTAATAAAATAGTCTAATTGAGCGGAATACTCTTCTCCTCTTAAATAGTAGTCTACTTCTTCACTCAATTCATTGATCTGTCGAAGATTCCAACCCTTACTATACTTTATATGGTGCGGCGTTTCTTTTAAATACAATTTTAGTTCTGTAGTATCTACAATTAGCTTTCCCTTGGTACCCATGATCGTAATCGTAGTCGCCATTTTTCGGTAGGTTTCATCACTCCAGTTCACATTTAAAACACCAGAAATATGGTTTTTAGTTTCAAGTAATGCATAGACCCCATCTTCGACATGTGTATTGTAATATTGTTTCAATAATGAACCATGTACTTTATCAATAGGTGCAATTAAATAATTGAGCAAGTCGATGCTATGTGCTGCATAATCTAATAAACAACCGCCACCTTCGTCTTCTTTAGAACGCCAGCTTTGTTGTTTATTACGGACAAATACAGGCCCATTCATGTCGGCTGCGAAATGTTGTATTTTACCTATTAAACCACTATCAATAATGTTTTTAGCTTCGATAAATGTGCCTACAAATTTATTATGGTACCCTACCTGATTCACCAGATTTTTTGCTCTTGCCATTTCCATTAAGCCCAGTCCTTCTTCTACATCCAAGCAAAATGGCTTTTCAACAAAAACATGGATGTCATTTTTTAATAAATTCCATACAAATAATGAATGTAGTTTTGTTGGCACTGCCACTACCACTGCATCTGGCTTTGTAACTTCTATCATTTTGTTGTAATCTGTGAAGCAACGATACTGCGCATATTTTTCTAGAAAATCTGTGACCAAATGCGCGTTGTCGGCAACACCAACTACCTCCACTTGAGGATGTGCACCTAGAATGGATAAATGAGAAATGCCCATTTTACCCGCTCCAATTAAAGCGACTCTAATCATATCATAAATTTTAAACGATGACGATGTTGTATTTAGTTCTTTTCTGCAACTAAAATTTCATTACGCAATATCCCGTATGCCTGCCTACCCATATCTAACAGTGCATTACTTTTGGCGTGTACTTCCCTATTTGCTAATGCATTTGAAACCTGCGCAATATTGAGTTCGGGAATGTGTTCTAGTAAATTATATCGGACTAGTAACCTATCCACAGCTAATAATTTATCTTGGTATACAGAAATGGTAGGAATACCAAGTAAAGCGAACTCCCTGGTCATTGAACCACCTGCGCCAATAAAAAGCGTACAATCAACAGCAATCTCATCAAAACTTAAGGGCTTAGAAGGTACATTGCAATTTTTGAAATTGGATTCGGTATAGTGTCTGTATTGGTCTTGGTTTCTAGTAAGTATCGTCACTGTATACTTGCCTTGCAATTGCAAAATAAGATTGTCTAGGAAATAAAGTGCCCCAGTGTAGTATTCTGCTGTTTGAGGTTCTGGACGTATATAAATATGGACGACTCCAGTTAATGTATCATTTCTCTTAATACTTAGTTCTCGATGCCTTACCCATAGATAGATGCCTTCTTTAACTCCAGGATAAAATATTGTTTTTGCTTTAATCCAGTTGGTGTTTAGATATGTATTTAATATAAAATTATCTGGCAATAGTATTTTGTTCGCAAAATAGAAAGCAATGATATTGCCAGCCGCATGTTCGTTGTCATTGGTATACAAGGATGGTATATTTAAAAGTCTAGCAACCACTGGCAAATGAAAAGAACTTTGCCCCACAGCAATATCAATGTCTTTATGGTACAATAATTGATACAGTTGTACAACTCTAATTGGGAATCCAAGTATTTTTTTAACCAAACTTTTACCATAATGCTTCCCTACAATATGATATGGTAGGCCTTTTTGATTCAATAAATCGATCGTGTTTGCAAGTGGTCTTGTAGTAATCAGTACTTCATGTCCAGATCGCTCCAGGTCTTTGATTAAATCATAAAAAAGAATGACGTGCGGGGAATTAGAAATATCAAACCAAATTCTCATTTTCTTAGTTTTTAGTTTCATTGATCACGAATCGATGCTTTGCATTGTCGTGTCTTAAAAATGGCGCATTGAATACAATTGAATACCTATCAAAATGTAAGTGCTTTTTGATCTCGGTAATATATTTTTCATAGTGCGCAGCATCTGCGCTATCTTCATCTACATTTAAGTATATTTTTAGTTCTTGTTTATTAAAAACAATTTGAAACTGTTTGATACTTCTGTCCTCCCTGAAAAGAATATTAAAAAAACAACTGTGGATGGAATTGCCTTCATAATCAGTCACAATATCACAGGTCCTCCCAATAATATTTTGAATGATTGGATAATTATTATGACACGCACAGGTGGACGATTCATCTATTTCAATTTGGTCTCCCGTTTTGTACTTCATAAGTATAAATCCCTTATTGGATAAATCGGTAGAAACTAAATTTCCCGCAGCATCTATTTCATAGTAGGATCTAGAACTAATTAAATGCATTTTATGGTATTGACATTCAAAAGCAGAGATGCCAGCTTCATTGCATCCATACTGATTGTAAACTGGGACAAAAAAGGCGGTTTGAATGGTATGTCGTACATTATCAGTGAGTACTTCTGCAGTACATACAACCCCCTTTAAGTGCGGAAATTCAATGGATTTATTGCGCAGCATGTAATTGGCAATATGTCCTAATGCAGATGCATATCCATAAATGATTGCCACTTTAGAAGCTTTAATCTCATGGAGGTATTTTTCGATCCTTTCATCTGATAAATCATACACCGTATAGACATCGATATTGAATAATAGATAGAATAGTTTATGCTTTAAATTCGATTTTGCAAGAGATGTGCCTGCAATAAATGCAACTTTATCCCCCCATTGGTAACCTGCAACTTCCCAAGACATTAAAATACCAGCCCACATTGCGGATCTAGAATCGGAAGTACTTAGATAATTCAACGGCACTCCCGTTGAACCTCCTGTTGATTTGGGATGAAATTTATCTTTAAACTCAGAAGATATAAAACTTTTAAAATATTTTTTTATAATTGGTTTTTCTAAAACCTCTAATGCACTATAATTGGTTGCATTTTTATAATATTGGGTGGTTGATTTAGCCAGGTTAAACAATTCATTTAATCTACTTTCTCTGATACCATTTAATTTATTGATAGGCAAGAATGCTTCTGCATGATACTGTTTCAATGTTTTTAAAATGGTAGTCCCACCAAACAAATCAATTAAATATATTCTGATTAAACTAAAATTTGGATGTATCATATGTTTTAATTGAGTAATTTTTTATATACTCTAGACAAATCAGTTAATATGTTTTGGCTAGAAAATGTCTTTGCGATATTGAAAGCGTTAACTTGTAAATTTTCAAATGCACATTTTCCTTCTATGATTTCTTCAAAAATGGCATCTAATTGCTTGAAATTTCCAGCTTCAAATAACCAACCTGATTGATTCACTTTTACTATAGAAGCGACACCACCAACATGCGTCGCAATAACGGGCTTGCCATGGCTCATTGCCTCTAAAATAGATACGGGTAGTCCTTCAAAATAAGAAGGTAGTATAAACACATCACAAGATTCAATTGCAGACTGCTTTAATTGACCTTCCACAAAACCAAGAAATTGTATTTTATGCTTATATTTTGAAGCATGCATAAGATGAAGTAGTTTCTCCTCTTCACCAGTCCCCCCAATTGTTAAACTAATCTTTCCATTTTTGAAATAGTCATTTGTTTCAAGGTATTCCAGTAAATCAAAAATGCCTTTTTTTGAATTGATACTCCCTAAAAACAAGAGCTTTAATTCATTGCCTAATGACTTTAATAATAAATTAGACTGAACGTCTATTGGATTGCCCAAAACCAATACATTTTTAATACCTAATTCATTTTCATAATATTGTTTCCAATCCTCTGTTAAACAGATAAATAAGTGAGCCGAGTTGAGTAATTTTCTGAAAATAAACTTTGACCAAGTCATTTCGCTATAATAAGCCTTAAATTGACCACCATGCATATGAAACACTGTTATTTTTTGATACAATAAAGCAAATAGCGTGATCATCATTTTTCGTATCATACTTCCCTTAGAAGCACTATGCACATGTACTATTTTAATATGATTGTTTCGAAGTAAAAAAATATTGATTTTATACAAACTATATATAAAATAGAATGTACTAAGCATTTTAGAATGATCCTTATGTGTGGGAATGAAATTAAAATGATGCATATTCTTTTTATAGGTGCGTAAAACAGCACCTATGCCTCCATATGCATTTTGAGGCCCAACAAATAAAACATTGGAAAAGTCTCTATTCATAATTAAATTATTTATAATAAAATGGCGTCATATTGAGCAAACATTGATTCCTGTTTAAAATGGTCTAATACATGCGCTCTTATTAATTCATTTTTGGGTTTAGAAGAAAGCAAGACGTGCCAACTCTCCGCAATAGACAATGGGTCATGCGGCGTGGTTAATAACCCATTTAAACCAGGGACAATCATCTCATTTGCGCCCCCTATTTCAGTCATAGAACAGGGTAAACCAAAGGCCATCGCTTCTAAAGCAGCAATTGAAAAAGTCTCCGTATGACTCGATGTCAAAGTGAAAATATCGGCAAATTGATAATAGCTTCTTACATCCTGTTGGTTCCCTTCGAAATGAACAAAATCTTCTAAGCCTCTATATGCCATTAATTTTTTAATTTTTAACTTATACAATGGAGGACCATCCCCAACAAAAAATAAATGCGCTTTTTCTTTGTATTTGTCATGAAGTAAATACAATGCTTCAATCGCATCCAAATGCCCTTTCTCGGGTGCTATTCTTGCCACATTTAAAATAACCGACTCATCCTCCTTCAAATTGTAATTTTCTCTGCCATTTTGCTTTACTTGAGATGCATTTACACTTGGACAAAAGTAATTGGTGTCTATCCCATTGTTGATCACATAATGTTGATTGTTTGGAATGAAATAATTTCTCTTTAATTGATGTTTCTGATTTTCACAAAGAAAAACGAATCGATCACTTAAATTGGTCATTCTGAAATAAAGCAGATTTTGGAAATAATTTTTTATACTTGATGCAGCAGTTGAATGCAAGGAAAGAAACACCTCCATCTTTTTAGACTTTAACAAAGCTAGTTTTGTAAGGAAATAGGAATAGGAATTAACGCAAAAGACTTTATGCACCTGATTTCGGGTTAAAATATTGGCAATCTTTTTAGCTACACTTAAATCATACTTTGAATTCCTGAGCACAGTGATAATAGGTATATCAGGATGAAGGTCCTGTGCAAGGGTAAGATCTTCACTCAAGGATAATAGAAAAACTTGTTGCCCATTCTTATGCAGGTGATTTAATAAAGCAATGGTAAATTTCTCCGCACCACCCATGCAAAGGCCGTGGATAATAAACGCTATTGTAGGCATTGAGTCATGTTTTAATTAGTGAAATAAGCCTGTAGTAGAACTTTCTGATTTGTATTAGCTAGATTTTGGGAGTAGTTTTTATCAATGTTAGTTTCATAAGATTTAAACCTATTTTGATCTAAGCAATAAAGGATACGATCTGCGATAGCCTCTTTATTAGGATCTGCTATTAGCCCATTATGTCCATCCTCAATATATTCTGAAAAAGCGCCCACATTGGTTGCTATTACAGGCTTGCCTATGGCTTTTGCAGTCATCAATACCCCACTTTGACTAGCATCCCGATAGGGACATATAAGAAATTTAGATTTCTGTATTAAATGAACTGCCTCCTTGGGATTGATGTATCTGTTTAGTAATATGATATTATGCTCGTATTTTTTAAAAAAAAGATAGTCTAGTTGATAACCATCCGACTTCCCAGCAATAACAAATATTTGATTTGGATAATATTGTAAAATGATTGGTATGGCATCCAGTAAAAGGTCGATCCCTTTGTAATAGGAAATTCTACCGAAAAACAAAATACAGGAGTCATTGACTATGGATGTGCTTTGTTTGTAATATTGGTTAAATGTAAATGGTTGAAATTTCAATAAATGCTTGGATTTACTCAACTGATTGAAATTTTCATCAAATTGTTTTTTTGCATAATTTGAATAAAATATAAAACCATCCGCTATAGAGAAAAATATTTTTTTGGTCAAACTTGTTTTCCATGATTTTTCACCAAGATGCATAAGGGGATCATGAATTGTAATAATTTTTTTTATTCTTAGTAAAAAAGGAGCTAGTAATAATGACCTCAATGTGACTGTGTCAAAATGAATGACACTGGGTTTAATTTTAAAAATATATTTTATCAATTTTGACATTGTCAGAATTGTATTGAAAGAAAAAGCTTTGGACTGTTTAAATACAAGCATATTCACAGAAGCTAATTCTTTAAAATAGGGTTCAAATAAAGCGGCATATTCTTCTCCTAAAATATCTTTATAGCAGGTAAAAGCATGCTCATTTGAAACATTTTTTATATTTAAGATATTCGTGCGCATTGAATCAGGAGTCACTTCAATTACAAGATGCATCTTAATTCCTGAACCCTGCATAGACTTGATGGTTTCTATAGCAGCATCTAAATAATAGGATTGTGTGTAATATATAACAGTCATGTTTGTAAAAGTGTAATTATTGAACTGCTACTTTGAATTGCTTTTTAATATTATCTTCAAAATATAACCAGGCAAATAAGAAAAGTAAAGCCCAAAATAGTACGAAGGTGTACAATAAGGAGATGTATAATGAAAGCATGTAATAAAAGATCAACGCAATAGATATGGCCATATAAAATCGTATAGTTTCCCTAGTAGTTGTCATCTTTTTTCTAATTAAAATATAGTCTTGAAATAAATGAAAACATAAAAAGGAAAATAGTATTGATAGATTAATGACTGTGACTTCTTTTAAATAAAACAATCCAACCAAAGTGAAAAGGATATTTAAAATCAAACTCAATAGGTTTAACCACATATCCGTTTTTTCATAATTCAATGCAACAAGCATATTGGCTTGTAGTATAGCTGTAGGAAAAACCAACATGGTCAAAAACATCTCTTTACAATACCTTGCAGTCAATGCATACTGACCTCCAAACATCCAGGGAATGAGTTGGTCGGAGAATGAATATATAAACGTAAATACGAATAACCCATATATGCCATAGGAGATATACAGCTTTTTGTAAAATCGCATTCCTTCATTTTTATTATCGTTCATTTTTTTTAGCAAAACGGGGAAGATTGAAGTCGAAACGATGACTGGGATCACTTCTGCTATTGAAAATAATTTATAGGAAATTTCGTAATGTGCTACATCCTTTAATGTCAAAAATGTTGAAATGAAAATATTACCCATTTTCCAATACAGAACCGAAATGCTTCCAATGACTATAAAAGGCCAGTTGTTCAACACCACCTCTTTGAATGTACTTAAGTCAATTTTTACTTTTAATAAATATCGAAAATTAATAGGGAATGATGTGCCAATGTTTAAAAATGCATTTAATGTTAAAAATCGAAGCGCTATAATCACTAAGGATAAATGAATAATTGAAAATGGAAAGAATAAGATAGCAATACCGACTATTGACTTAATAAACGACTCTATGGTTTGAATGACAAATGTTTTTTTCTGATCCATTTGTGCAATATTAATGTGCTTAATTACATAAATGATATTGTCAAAAATTACATTGACTCCTATTAATACAGCAAGTTGTCTTAATAAATGGTCTTTGTAAATAACAAATGCTAAAATCAGATTCACCGTATAGAATAAGCACCCTATTATGAATTGAAGTTTAAAAAACTGATGAATGATAATTTCTTTATCCACTTCCTTAAGCAATCTTCTTACAAACCATTGCCCAAGACCTAATGAAGAAAAAGCAAGTACTAAACCATATAAAGTGTTCGCTAAAATATAACTTGAAAAGTCGGTGGCATTATATTTTCTGGCTACAATCACAAAAAACAAACTAAAGAAAATGTTTTGTAAAAGATTTGAGCCGACTGCCCAAAAACTATTTGAAATGGCCTTTGATTTCAACTTCTTTTTGATGAATGATAGCCAATTATACTGACTCATTGACTAGTTGGAGTTTATACCTTACAATTAAAAGGATTGTTATGATACCTATATAAAGCGCAATTCTACTATCACTTAAAGAATATACTGTTGTAAATCCAACCATCCATGACAATAACGCAGCAATAAGTAATAAGGAAACCGAGTCTCTAGTTTGCCAATAATGCTTTATCCCCTTTATCATTGGGATAACAATAAATAAGAAATAGGCCAAAAAGCCAATCGAGCCAAATTCGGTCAAAAGCTTCAAGTACCCACTTTCCGGATGGTCATAAGCCGTATATACATTATTTGCTACCCAGTATTGATCAGGATTGTGTATACTAACATATTCCGCGTAATTGCCAATACCGATGCCAAAAAATGGGTGCGCCTTAAATATCTCAAATGCGTCTTTCCAGATTTCAAATCTGAAATCATAAGAATCAGCTATGGTAGATTCCCGATTAAAAATGGACATTTTATCGGCGTATTGTGTACTAATAAAAAAAATGAAAATAGATGCTATAATAATAGCGAGTCGATATTTAGAATTACCAAGGAGCACAATCAATCCAATACCTATCATTAAACCTAAAAGTCCGGCCCTTCCTCCTGAAAATAATAGGGCTACAATAATGGCAATGGGTAAAACATAAAATGTCCACCTAGATGCATTCCGTTCTTTAGTCTGTATCAATGATATAAAAAATCCTGCTGAAAGAAATTGTGCATATTTTTGAGGATCTTGAAAGAAACTAGGAAAACGGATCTGACTTCCTTGTAACACATTCACATTAGGTGTTTTTTCAAAACTAAAACCAGCGCCAAATATAAATTGACAAATCAAAAAAATTAAGGAGGCTTTTATTGTTATATTTAAAAGTTGAATAAATCGGTTGAAATAGATTGGATGAATAGCGATTTCGTCAAAAACAATTTTAACAAATGCAAAAACAGAAATCAGTTGAGCAATATCCGGCATAGTGTTATACGACATAGAATCGGCGCCAATGCCCCCAAAAATTAACGCTGCTATAAAAATAAATAATAAATAGGTGTAATTTTTCATCAAAATGGCCATTGAGCTTCTCGGTCTATAAAAAAATACGACAAATATTAAAGTCGTGATATCAAAAATGGTTGGATAGCCAATAGAGGGTAATAATGTAATTGCAATAAATGGGAAGCAGATCATGATATATTCAATAAACTGAATATTTTTATTTCCCCTTTGCACTAATTGCAAAAAAGCAAAAATAAACAGCACCCCTGCAGCTAAAAATTTATATAGTATTGGAATCATAGCTTATTTTTGGAACCAAACGCCCGTCATTCGACAGATATTCTCCTCTAAAGAAGCATTATCTAACACTTCAAACCTAGGCAGCCTTAACATGTCTAACCCAACCCCGGGTAGAATGAAAGAAGGCTTTGTAGTAAAGGCAAGTTGATACCCATGTTTTTTTAAAAGTTCCACTTCTCTATTGGTATAGTCTCCATTCGGGAAAGAGAAACGATCAACTGGTGTAGGTATCATAGCATCTAATATTGACTTTGATTGGCTAATCTCCAATTCCGCCTGTTCATCACTGCAATTGATTAATATTGGATGCGTCAAAGTATGAGCCCCTATATGTACATAAGGTGAATCCGATATAGATTTAAGCTCCTCTACGGTCATGCATTCTCTTTCAAGTGAAACGAATGATTTTACATGATTCAGCACACTCATTCTGTTTACATTAGGCAAGGTTTTTAAGAAGGGCACAGTGCAAGTGGTTATCCCTTGTTTTACGCCTTCTTTGATATAGCTCCACCAATAGGCGCCCCCCTCAATTAAAGGCTCTGTTGTAACAAAAATGGTGACAGGGATTTTATTGAAATGTGCTATTGGAATAATATTAAGTAAATTGGCTCTCCATCCATCATCTACCGTAATAATGACTTTGTTTTTTTGAAGCGCACCGGCTTCTTTGCTTCTATTTAATACATCCCTTGCATCTATAAATTCAAAATCGTTGTCGATTAACCACTGAATACAGTCATTAAATGTTTTTAATGATGGATTGTGAAAATAGATGGATACAATTGCATTTTGATGAGCGATATTTTTTTTAGCTCTTTTGATACAACCAAACAGCAGATATGATTTGGCAATCAAAATTTTACAAATGGATTTAATATAATCTAGCATAGACAGATAAAGTGTTTTTAAATTAGGATACCATTCTATTCAGTTGATAAGCATTTGAAACAACTTGTACATTATGTATAGCTGTCTCAGCCATCATGATATAACCCAGTGATGGTAAAATTATTTTAACCTTATTGTGTTCAATAGACCTTACATTCCCTTCCATATTCATAAATGGCCCGCTTAGTACTTTTATCTTGTCGTTGACATGAATTGGATTTTTTTCTAATTTAACATCCGTATATTGATCAAGGAAACTTTTAATTAAATCTATTTCGTGATTTCTCACCACAGCTGGCTTGCCAAGCCAATATACAAAGTTGATGATATCTGTACTAGCTTGTCTCACTTTATACAATGCATCTGGCAGAACACAAACAAATACATAAGATGTAAACAAAGGCGTATGCACCATTTTTTTTCTATCCGCCCACTGTCTCATTGTTCTATTCAGTGGGCAATAGTTTTCGATATTGTATTTCGAAAGCATCGAAGCTACTTTCTTCTCACAATTAGACTTTGTATAAATAACATACCATTGCTTTTCCATCGTAATTAGATTTAAATAGTATTCCTGTATAAAACGGCTTCGCCGACTTCAGTTACAGAAGTGAAAATAATTTTTTGAAAAAATGACCCCGAAATTGAAAAAAGTGAATATTAATTTAACAATTTAATCTGCCCTCTTCCTATTGTGTTTTGTTTGTTGGTGTATCCTAATAATCGATTGCCAGCGCTCCATTTATATTGCTCTTTAACCCCATTATACAAGACCATTGTGTGACTTAAACTATTTAACTCGTCATTAGCACTAATGTATTCTAGAATATGCTTTGGAGAGTACCCATGTCTTACAACAAATAGTGTGGTATCGCAATAATTGGCAAGTAAAAAAGCATCTGCAACATGCATCAAAGGTGCTGTATCAATAATCACTAAATCAAAATGATCTTCTAAGTAATCAAACAAGTCACCAATACTGCCATTCTCTAAAAGTGAAGTCGTGTTTTGCTGAATCGCACCCGCAGGTATAAAATGTAAATTTTTGTACTCAGGGACAGGATGAATAATATCTTTCTCTGTCACTAAACCGGATAGGTAATCTGTAATCCCCTCGGATTTGGAGAAATTAAAGGATTTTGTCAAATTTGCTTGCTTAAAATCACAGTCAATTAAAACCACTCTTTTCCCAACATCGGCAAAACTAATCGCCAAGTTTGTAGCGATATAACTTTTGCCTTCCCCAGAAATGCCGGATGCAATCAATAGTTTTTTATTTCTAGTACCCATTCCCCTATTTGCAAGCGCATACCTAATTTTCCTAAAGGATTCATATTGCTTAGTCTGTTCGCCATATTGTATCATTTTCTGATCTTTCCAGTCTGTTTGAGCAATCTCCCCAATCACAGGTAAATTAGTAGCCCCTTCAATATCTCGTCTAAAACGAATAGATCCGCTTAGCCCGTCCCTGATACTTACAAACCCAATAGGAAAGCCAAAAAGTAAAAACAATACGGAACCAAAAACAAATAAATGATTGGGACTAACAGGTTCGGAAGCCGCATGTGCATTGGAAATAGAACTATTATCTGTTATAGTAGACGCATAAGCAATCTCACTCTCCTCTCTTTTCTGAAGCAGAAAAGCGTAAATATCGGCTTTAATATTTTTGTCCCTACTAATTTCAAGCAACCCTTGTTCTTTTGCTGGAATAGACTGAAGCAAATTGGTATATTTTTCATTATTGCTTAAATAACTTTCTCTACTTTTCTCTAGGGTATTTCTGTAGGCATTCATATTTTCCTTTATCCTATCCTTAGTTGCAGTTATCTGGTCAGACAAGGAAACCATTAAAGGGTTATTGGTCGCAGTGGTATGTTTAATTTTGTCATGTTGTAATTCATACTCATTTAATGTTGTGACCAATTGCGTTAATGTAGGATCAAGCAACCCCAGCGTACTAGGCATGATTAGAATACTATGTTGCTTATTGGTCATTTTTACTTCTAACTCATCTAGCACATTCAACTTAAGGTCAATATCACTCAATCTTTGATCGTTTAAACTGACATTTTGTAAAAACAACTGTCCTTGTGTACTGATATCAACTGCTTCACTCTGTCCCTTAAAAAGCCTAATTTCTCTTTCGATAGAATCAAGTTGACTTCCGATTATATTTAATCTCGCGTCGATAAAATTAAGCGTGTTTTTAGCAAGAATTTTTTTCTCAGTGAGCATCATTTGATTGTAAGTGCCAATTAATTCATTTAGGACAGCCTCTGCTAACAATGGATCTCCGTCTCGATATTGCAGATTTATGACACTTGACAACTTGTTTGTTGCAGTCACTTTTAATGCATTCAAAAGCCGATTAGAGGCAGATTCATTATTAATAAGTTCAAAATACAATGGCTCTTTTGTCCATGAACTATGTTCGTTCTTAGTGAACTTCAAGGTTCCAAATGGCGTATTGACCCATTGATTCATCGTACAGACGAGTTGATCATTCAAAGTGACAAATTGATTTTTGTCATCATAGTCAAATTTGATAGCACCAAATTCAGTATTGACATGTCTCTCATTTTTTAGTTCAATCACTACTGGGCTACTTAAATAAGCTCTTTTTTTATTCAAACTATTTTTAAAATAGATAGGCGCATTTAAATGTAAGGATTGCACTACTTTGTCAATAATTGCTCTTGACTGAAGCACTTGTACCTCATTTTCAATAATCTTCTTAGCACTGATTGAGTTGAGTGACTCCATTAATTTTGACTCTTCGTTACCTTTTTTCTCGTCCTTAATGATTAACAGTGCATTTGCCTGGTAATAAGCTGGAGAAAACTGCAAATAGGCATAACCTGATAAGCATAAGATGAAGCAGAAGATCAAAAATAATCGCCATTGCTCAGTACATATTTTTAATGCGCTGACCAATAATCCTTCTTCGTACTGCACTATATTGGTATTATTTTTTTTCATAATTGTATTATTGATATAAAACACGATCCACTAATAAAATAACAACTGACAGGCCAGATAAGAAAACAGGCAATAATCTAGTCCCTCTTCCAACACTAGCTACTTTGTTTTTATTGGCTTCTACATACACTACATCATTAGGTTGTAAATAATAATAAGGAGACTGAAGAAAGTCCTTAGAATTAAGATTAATATACTTAACCTGTTTAATACCATCCGACTCTCTTATTAATAATACATTGTCTTTTCGACCATAAATGGTGATATCACCAGCAAGCCCAATGGCTTTTAACAATGAGATATTTTCATTTGGGACTGATATCACAGAAGGCTTTCCCACTTCTCCAATAACTGTAACTTCATAGTTAACGTGCCTTATATTTACAATGGGGTCCATTAGTAAATGTTTGTCTAGAATAATATGGGTAATCGTATCTTTTAATTGGTCTTTAGTCAATCCCGCTGCTTTGATATTGCCTAATAATGGCAAATTGATTACCCCATTGTCATTTACTAAGTATCCACTTGACTGCGTGTTCAAACCAGCGCTAGTAGAAGAAGTAAATACAAAACTATTCGTGGTATTGAAAATAGCAGAAGCATCTTGGTTTAAACTTGTTATTGAAATGTTTAAGATGTCGTTTTGTTGAATCTTTGGCACTTGTTGACTTCTAAATGCTTTAATAGAATTAAATGCAAAAAGCGTATCTGATGCATTATTAAAATAAGTGGTAGACTTTGTTGAAACGCAAGACTCCATCATCATAAATATTAGAAAAAGTCCAAATAAGCGAACGGTCATTTTTTTCATATTAGTGGATATTTGTTAAAAGAATATCGGAGGACAAACATAGGATTGATTGTAAAAAACAAAACTGACCAATATCAAAAGTTAAAATAATTGTAATCAAGAATTTTATATATAAAAAACTGATCATAAACCAAGATTAAGTATAAATACCTAATAAGGCTAAAGCATAAAACAAAAAATGCCCAAAACTATCGTCCTGGGCATTCAGTTTAAGCATTATTAAACACTACTTAATTGGAATATGCTTGGAAGTAGATTGCTTTTTAAATTCTTCTCTAGAAGGAAGCTTGATACTCAATAAGCCATTTTCATAGTGAGCGTCAATTTTGTCTGTGTTGACTTCATTGGGAATGGTAAAGGTTCTACTAAAAGAAGCATAATTGTATTCCTTTCTTGTATATCTGGCATTTTTATCTTCCATCGAATCTTCTTTCGAACAACTAATGGTTAATAGATTGTCATTAAAGTCGATTTTGAAATCGTCTTTTTTCATGCCTGGCACAGCCATTGAGATTAAATAGTCCCCATTATGGCTAGTGATGTTTACAGCTGGCACAGAAAAACTGCTTGTCCCCATCCTGAAATTACTTAATAAATCTGTCCATGGGTTTACTAAATCGTCAAAAATAGTTGGCATTAAACTTGATTGCCTTGTTAAAGAATTTGTCATAATAAAAGATTTGAATTTTAATAATAAACAAATCTAGCATCTACTTAAACTAATACAAATGATGGCAATCAAATAGGTATATGATATAAAGTACCCCAATAATTCACTAATAAATCCAACATGAATCATTATTGCATTTGACGAGCATCATTGTCTTCTAAATTGAGCTATACTATGTTTGTAGACAGTCAAACTTTTATGAAAAAATAAAAATTAAATATGAAAAAGATTTTATTGGCAATTGATGGCTCAAATTATTCACAAGGCGCTATGGAATTTGCAAAAACGCTAAATGAAAAGAACAGAATTGTTTTAACAGGTATATTTATACCAAAGAAAGATTATGCAAGATTGTGGAATTATGCAGGCGAAGGGATAGGCTCCACCTATTTTATCCCTTTAATTGAAGACGTTGACGCAGCCGAAATAAAGGCTGCAATCATGAAATTTGAAAAAGAGTGTCAAAACAATGATATAGAATACAAAGTACATAAAGACTATGACGATTCGTCTATCGCTACTCTGATTAAAGAGTCTAGGTTCGCAGATTTATTGTTACTAGGATCTGAAACCTTTTACAAGGATTATGGGGTAAATAAAGTTTCAGAATACCTTGTAGAGACACTGAAGGATATAGAATGTCCTGCAATTGTAGTGCCAGAAAAATATGCATTTCCAAAATGCAATATTATAGCTTATGATGGCAGCAAGTCGTCCATGTTCGCAATAAAACAATTTGCATATTTATTCCCAGAACTAGCACATCATAAAACTATTATTGTCTATTCAAAAGAAGACGACAAACACGAAATACCTGATCAAATATTGATTGAGGAATTTGCTGTAAAGCATTTCAATGATTTAACCATATTTAAGAATAATGCGGCGCCTGCTTCTTATTTCAATAGCTTGTTTCTTGAAAGAAAGAATGCAATACTAATAAGCGGCGCATATGGAAAGAGTGGAATTGGTTCATTATTTCATAAAAGTTTTGTAAGCGAATTGATTCAAGATCACGCTATACCTGTATTTATTGCCAACAGAAGATAATCTTTGCAAAAATGATCGCAGTTCAATCTACTATTGTTAGTACTCATTACCTGGAAGTCACAAGTCCAGCTTTCCAACAGTATGAATTTATACCTCAACAATATACTTGTGACGGGCATAATGAAGCACCTGAATTAATAGTCAATAGAACACCAGTAACCGCAAAGTCACTCGCTATCATTGTGGACGACCCTGACGCTCCAGTTGGCGCTTGGGTACATTGGATAGCATGGAATATTCCACCCAACTCAATTATAAAAGGCAATAAACTAAAAGGCAGACAAGGCATGAATGACTTTGGAATGCATAAATATTGTGGGCCATGCCCGCCCAAAGGTGTTCACCATTATCATTTTAAAGTGTATGCACTCGACAAGTTCTTAGTAGACCTTAGCCTTGATTGTACTAAATACCAATTAGAAAAAGCCATGTCTAGACATATAGTGGCATTTGGTGAACTAGTTGGACTTTATAAAAGAATTTAAATAATTAAGCATGAAAACAATGCATTCGGCCTCTTATTCAGATTTGATTTTATCTGAAAGCTATTATCCAAGCATTTCCATCATCGTTTCGGTGGACATAAAAGTGAACCAGTTTAAAGAAATAACGGGCCATTTGAAAGTCATGGTACATAAAACAAGTGCCGAACTATTGAAAACCTACCCTAAAAGCATTGCCAATCCGGTTATAAAGAAACTGAAGAATGTTATTTCAGAAATTGATTATTCGAAAGTAACCAAAAGCATTGCCATTTTCGTTTCTCCTTTGTTAGAGAAATTTTATTATTTAGACATGCCTCTTGAAGATCGAATTGTTATAGATGATTCATTTGAAATCAGAGACTTAGTCTATGCTAAAAAAGAGATTCACAAATACATTCTAATGGTCATTAGCAGCAAAGAAGGAACATTCTATTTGGGCAACTCAACTAGTATGTTAAAAATAGAAAGGCTAAAGGCAGTCGACATAGATGGCTTATACCACGATATGCCAGAAAAGGTGGCCAATTTCACCGATGAATCAAAAATTAAAGAAAATCAAATTGACAAGTTTTTGCATCATGTCGATCTTCAACTAAAACAAATTTTGCTTCAATACAATATTCCAGTATTTTTTATGGGCACGCCTAAGATTATTGGGCATTTTAAACAAATTAGTCACCAGAAAAAATATATAGCAGAATATATACATGGAAATTATGAGGAATATACCGAAGCACAGCTTTTAGAATTAACTGAACCTTACGTTACAAAATGGAATAAACAAAAGAAAGATGATCTGATAAAAATAATTGATGATGCCATGGGAAATAGAACATTGGCTGTAGGCATTAAAGAAGTATGGAGAAGAGCAACAGAGAAAAAAGGAAAGCATTTAATCATTGAAAAAAACTATGTGTACCCCGCAAGACAAAGTGCAAAAAAAGAAATCATATTCGAATACGACGACATAGTGCATAACGATTTATACATTAAGGACGCCGTAGATGACGTGATTGAAAAAACACTGGCCACAGGTGGTATTGTGGAATTTGTTGATGAAGATGTATTAAAAGATTATCAAAAAATTGTGCTCATTCAATACTATTAATTCAAAATAACAATGAACGAAATTTCCGAACATAGTCAATACCTACTTCAGTCTCGGTATCTATTAAAAAATGATATTGGAGAATTAATCGAGACCCCAGTTGAATTATTTAAAAGGGTGGCAAAAGCTGTTGCTAATGCAGAATACCAATGGAACGGAAAAGAGCAAGCTATTTTATGGGAGCATCAATTTTATACTTGTTTATCTAACTTGTCCTTTTTACCCAACTCCCCCACATTAATGAATGCAGGTAATACAGAACAGCAATTAAGCGCGTGTTTTGTATTGCCTATATATGACTCCATGCAAAGCATTCATGACAGTTTCAAATATGCAAAATTAATCCAATCAAGCGGCGGCGGTGTAGGATTCAATTTTTCAAAGATTTCCCCTAAAAATAATTACGCCTATTCTATATGCAAGCATTTATCTGGGCCTTTGTCTATCATAGAAGACTTTGACTCCTTAACCGAAGGGGTTAAACAAGCAGGTAGAAGAAGAGGAGCCAATATGGCCATACTTGATATCAATCATCCAGACATTGAAGCGTTTATAGAAGCGAAACACAAGTCAACCGTTTTAAATAACTTCAATCTATCCATTGCAATAACAGACCAGTTTATGCATGCAGTAGAAAAAAATGAAGAATGGGAATTGATCCATCCTAATTATAGAAATGTGGAGAAAAGAGTAGATGCAAAAAAATTATGGAACAGCGTCATTCAATCTGCTTGGGCTACTGGAGATCCGGGACTGTTGTTTATAGACACCATCAATCAGCACAATCCTTTACCCACCATAGGCAATATCAATGCAACTAACCCCTGTGGCGAAGTTCCTTTAATGCCTTACGAATCCTGCAATCTAGGCTCTTTAAATTTGGTCAAATTTCTAAAAGGGAATAACGGAGGAAAAGAAATCAATTGGAGAAAATTAGAAGAAACCGTAAACACAGCAATAAGATTTTTAGACAATGTCATTGAAATCAACACTTATCCTACACCTGAGATAAAAGCTACCACATTAAAAAGCCGTAAAATAGGATTAGGTGTAATGGGATGGGCGGATTTATTAATTGAACTTGAAATCCCGTACGATTCAGACAAAGCGGTACAATTAGGGGAAAAAATAATGCAATTTATTAGCGAGAAATCCAAGGATGCATCCATGCATTTAGCAATTGAAAGAGGTAGTTTCCCAAGCTGGAATAAAAGTGTTTATGCCCCTGATACACCAATGAGAAACGCAACAAGAACAAGCATTGCCCCTACGGGTAGTATTTCCATTATAGCCAATACCAGCTCATCAATTGAACCTTTGTTTGCATTAGCCTATGCGCAAAAACATATTCTTGACGATTATGTATTTGAAAATGTAAACCAAGCATTAATTGACACTTTGAAAAAACACAAGCTATATACAACTGATGTGATGAAGAAAATACTTAAGTATGGCTCAATTGCCTTTATTTCTGAAATACCAGTTGCCATTAGAAATCTATTTAAGACTGCACAAGAAATTGCTCCAGAATGGCATCTAAAACATCAATTGGCTTTCCAAAAATACACAGACAATGCTGTTTCAAAAACAATCAATCTGCCCGAAACTGCCACCAAGGAGGAAGTGGCAGCCATATTTAGCACCGCCTATTTTTGGAAAGCAAAAGGAATCAGCATATTTAGATATAATTCAAAAGACAAACAGGTACTCAATATTGGCGTTGAAACAGATGCATCCAATTGTAATATTTGCAGGCCTAGCACTAACAGAAATCAGTTTTGGTAAATCACATTAAAACTAAAGCCAACTTGATATTTGTCATTGTTTCAATTGATGAAAATCTTAGCGTCATTAAAATTGAGTTTCGCTTTAGATTTGACAAAAAAATAAGTTAATCCGCCCCCTTCTTCGTTAAACACGGACACTTGACTCATTATACACAATGAGTCAAAGAGGGTTGGGTTTACAAATTAGAGATCCAAGCAATGGCCTTGCCTTCCTTTCCCCAATTTTTTAGCCCCTTCTCTACATCTAGTGCAATTTGACTATGTTTTACAAACTTTGGCTTTGAGGGCAAATTAAAGGCCAATGGCGGAGTAGTTAATTCAAGCTTGGTGGCGAATAAGGTAAGTGCTAGTCTTGGCACTGCCAACCCTAATATCATACCAGGTAACCCATTGAAGTTTTCTGGCCCACCTTTTACTAATATTTGATCTGTGTAAAAAGCAACAACTACCACTGAATCATTAATTTTGGTAATTGCTTTTTTACACTCAAAGCCAGCGATATCTCTTACTTCACCTGTAATTTTCCATCGAAATTGCTTGACACTATCTTTTACAAAATATTCATTTTCAAACAATGCCTTGCTCATGGTCGTTAAACCCTGATTAAAATCTTGGTATACATAGCTTTGGTCGGAAGGCTTTAAGCCAGTTAACATATACTTATTGTCGGTATTCTCTTTTTCTACTTTATACAATGTGCTATTGTTATTAAACCCCAATGTATAATAATCAGTCACAATTTTAGGATACACCTTCTTCATTTCAGTTAACCAAATATTGTCCTCTCCTCCATTAACATACAAGTTTTCCATTAATGAAACCTGTGCCACTTTTCGTTCAAAAGTCAATTTCCCAGTCGAAATAAATTGTTGTGCAAATATGGAATTGGATAAAAATAAAAGAAATAATATAAATAAACGATGCATATGATAAATTAAATAATGAATGAATTAGTCGACTAGTCAAAACTTGGTGGCTTACTATTTTTAGAAAAATTATACACGAATCCTAGCAAGAAATACCTTCTTATGCCGTTATTAGTCGTCTCTGAAATATAATTGCTTGAAATATTTCTACTTACATTGCTATTTTGATTGAATAGGTCAAATGCATATAGCTTTAATTCAAATTGATCTTTCTTACCGATTACTTTACGAATAGAAGGGCTTACTAAATAGACATTTCTTTGATCAGGAAAAGCCGCCGATTTTTGATAGACATTAATGTCATTCTCAATTTCAATATAAGTTTTAGCCTTTTTGAATTTAAAATTAAAATTGCCATAACTAGAATAGGACCAATAATTGGTAATGATATTAGGCCTGATGGTAGAAGTAGATTGATTGTTGCTAGCATTGACTTGCCAATAGAAATTAAACCAAGTATCGCTCCAGTAATTCAAGCTAATGGTATATTCTAATGAATTGTTGTCATTGGTATTTTTAACACTATTTACAAAATTAATATAACGATTAAAATTCTTTCCAAAACGGACGCCAAGATTGACTCCTTTATACACATCAAACCCATACCCTGCATTGATATTATAGTTAAAGCTACCATCCACATTGACATATCTGGAAACCCTACGTCCATTGGCATCAATTTCACTACTATTGGTGATGGCATTATTGGTTGTATTATAATTTGCCCATAAATTAATAGACTTACTTTTAAGCACCTTATAATCGCCTATATTGAAAGAAAATTTATTTGTAAATGCTTGTTGTAAATTCGCATTTCCAACTGCAATATTTAATGGATCCGCATTGTCAACAATTGGCTGAATTTGCATTAAGGTTGGATTAACCGTATTGCCATTGTAATTGAATCTCAGTTTTCTTTGTTGTTTAGGATTATAGTTAAACGAGGCACTTGGGATAAAATTGGTAAAGCGAATTGCCCTATTCGTTCCTGATTCTAAATCGTTTAGTTGGTAATTAGCAGTACCTATTCCAGAACCTATGATAAAATTTACTTTTTTTGCTACATATCGATAACTCAATGACCCACTATTATTGACAGTATTAAAAACAAAATGATTGCTCAATGAATCAACAATAGCACCATTGTTATTTGAAGTCACCCTTTCTGCGTCATTCTTCGCTATTGTCAAGCCATATTTAAAAATTAAAAACGATTTTTCACTCAAAGGCTCGGTATATACCATATTTGAAGCGATAGACGAAGTCTTTTGCTGGTTTGCCTTAATTTGATTTACCCTATCAATTGATGTAAGTAAATTAGCAGCATCGTAGAAACTATTTTCAGAAATCAGCGTTGCATCTTGTACTTTATCATTGAAATTCAAATCAGAAAGTAATGAAATGGTTCTACCTTTTTTAGCGAATTTCTTT